>CEAO01023328.1_pt1 | contig 289132 bp, 290 predicted proteins | sample 557631 | NCBI WGS metagenome assembly CEAO01 (sample SAMEA3182049, study PRJEB8094) | gut metagenome | biome: human; feature: gut; material: Stool; isolation source: human stools | place: Canada | collected 2012-02-08 | reverse complement strand
GTGAGTTTGTTCTTTTCTGCCGGTGCTTTGCTGTCTATAATTGCTCCTTTGAGGCGGGTGTTGTTTTTGACTTGGATGTCGTATCCTTCTTTTCCTGCATAGATGCCTGCCTGTTTTGTAACGCTTTCGTAGGTGGAGTCTGTGTTTGTTTTTCCTTTTCCTCCGCTTACGGTGACGGCGCTTCCCGGTGTGTAGCTGATGGACAGGCCCGATGTCTTGCTCTTTTCTTTGTAATTCTTCTTATCCTGTTCGCTTTCTATGGACATTCTTCCTGCGTTAGCAGTAACTTTATTTCCTTTAACTGTCCCGCCCCGGATCAGGGTGTCGTTTCCGCTCGAAAGGGATACCGTATCTTTTGCTGTGATGTCTGACGGGGTATGGGTAAGGGTGGTTTCTTCTGTCTGTCCTTTTCCTTTCCCGTAGGACGCGCCGATGCCATAGCCTCCTTTGCTGATGGAGGCTCCTATGCTTCCGCTTTTTGCTTTGTAGTCTTCTATGGTTGTGCTTTTGTTTTCGGAGGAGAGGATGTGGATGTTGTTTCCTGCTGTGAGATGGATGTCTTGGGCGTTGACTGTGCTGCCTTTGACTGTCATGTCTTCTTTAGCAATGATGGCGGCTGTCCTTCCTGCGGTGATCCGGCTTCCTCTTGCTTCTTCGGTGACGGTTTCCGCATGGTCTTTCCATCCGGTGCTGCCCAGGCTGATATTGATTCCTACGGCATTGTTCTTATTAATGGCTTTGTCTGTCTTCTGGTTTTTCTGTATGTCTCTTGCGTTCATTCCTGCCTGCAGGGCATACAGGGCTTTCAGCCGGCCGTCTCCCACTTCTCCGGCTCTCTTTACGGGAGCGGCTATGTCTCTTGCCGCATTATCTATAGATCCCAATATTCTTTCTTCCCTAAATAAATGCATGACAATATTGATTATTGCTCAGTCCTTATTTTATGCCAAACACGATCCATCTCTTTTTCCTGTTCCTCTTCCTCTTCTTTCTCTTCCGGCACTCTTCTTAAAAAACTTTCCTTCCATAAACTATGCAAAATTTCTATCTCATCCGGTGTAAATTCATTAATATCTGCCAGTACAGAGTACCGATTTCCATATAATGCTTTCTTTTTATCTATCTCACAATATTTAGTTTTGAGTCTCTTTCCTAACGTTAATGCTTCATTATAATATTGTCGAATTTTTTCTCCATGCCCAGTAATCACAATAAAATTATCTCTTCCATATGCATAGAATACATCATCCTTAATATTCCAGTCACTAATAAACCCTATTTCTATTAAATTATTTACATCAATAACTTTATTGTTATAGGGTGACCAATAAAATGGTGAATAATAAACAGCTCTTCCTTTATGTGGATCCATAAACATGATTTGGAAACCAAGTTGTTCTTCTTTGGTAAAATCAGAATAACTCAAGACTCTTTCTTTATCTGCAAGCTTATAGGATTCTTCCGGTATATGCTGTATAGGTTGTATGACATCTGTATGCATATTATTATCTTTTATAAATACCTTTTCTCTTCCTGTTTCCATATCATACACGACATATTCACCCTCACCCAAAGCATAAATTTTATTATTAATTAGACATACCGCAACGGTTCGCTTGGTAATAATTCTCTCCTTTTTCGTATCCACTAATAAATAATTCCCTTTTAAAACACGAATTCGAGTTTCACAAAACCAATCTATTGTATTAAAGCTATCATTAAGTTCCTGATTCCCCTTAGTTAACCACGTGTCCATATATGTAATTCCCGCATAGCAGAGTAGAATCCCCAATGCGTAGAATGCTATCCTTTTTAAGTTTAATTCTTTTAGCCTTGACATATGTTACTCCTCATTACTTTCCCCAAAGCGAGAAAATGTTCTATGTACATAAAGTATCCACATAAATGGTTTTAGTTTCCCTGCTTGCATTGATAACGCTGCCGCATTATTTAACTCCATAATTTTTCCGAAACCATATGAATTTGGTAACTTATGTCTTTCAAAATTATAATTATCAATAAAACAACTTCGTTCATGTATAACTCCTTTCGAATCTATCATGACGCTTATATTTCCAGAATAAGTGCCGGCCAGTAAAAATGAAGAATTATCAAATATTTCATTTGTTTTTGAATCTGATCTAATATCTACTGTAAAATCAACATATTGATCTCGAATCCCACTTGCACGTACTCTACTAATTGCATCTCCCAGTGCATTAGTATAATTAATCGAATGCATAATAGTATCAGCAAAAGGAGATTTTTGATTAATTACATAAGTCCTACCTTCAATTAAAGTCATTTGATTTCCATACTTTTGTTGAATTTCATAATCACTCATTGCAGACATTTCCAAAGCAATTCCAGCACCTCCCGGATAAGCATTCGCTAAATTCATAAAATAATCTTTTTCTTTTATCACTCCTTTTTCTATTGCATCTTCTATTTCCTCTTTAGAATATGCTCCGTTTCCAGGGTACTGCTCACGCTCCTTCTCTTTTTGCTCCCATAATTCTTCTTCAGAGCGCTCTAATTGTGTAAGCAAATACTCATTCCACTTCGTTCCCATCTGGGAGATGTAGGCACCTGTGTGTCCGCTCCCTCCTGTCATCTTGGACAGGATCCCTCCAAAGGCGGCAGAGATATTTTGTACTATGTCAGGGTGCTTGGCTATCCAGTCTTTCCCTTTGGTCTGTTTTAAGTACTCTATGGCATATTCGTTGACTCCCCCTGCTATCAGGCCGCTTAGCGCGCTTCCTCCGCTCTTGGCGCTTGTGATGGCTCCCAGCATTCCATGGAGGGCTACCTTTTCGGCGGAGCCGTCTTTCCATCCATTGTGGGAGGCTATCTCATGGATGGCCCGGTTTCCGACTATCCCCAGTTCTTCCAATAGTTGTTTTCTTTCTTCTACTTTTGTTTTGTCGAAGATTTCTTTGAGTTTGTTCAAGCTGTCTTCTGTGTTCCTATTTAGTTTCTCTATGTCCTGTTTCTGGTTTTCTTTATCTGTGATGGTTATGGTTCCTTTGGCTACGGCGGATTTCGTGGTTGTTCCTTCTTTGTCTTTCACGGTGGGATCCATGTTTGAAAGGAGTCCTAAGGCATTTAAGGGGATTCCTGCTCCTGTGCTGTAGGAGATTCCTTTTCCGCTTGTTTTGTATTCCGCTTTGTTGTCTATGTTTTCCCACGTCAAAGTACCGGTGGTGAGTTTGTTCTTTTCTGCCGGTGCTTTGCTGTCTATAATTCCTCCTTTGAGGTGTGTATTATTTTTGACTTGGATGTCGTATCCTTCTTTTCCTGCGTAGATGCCTGCCTGTTTTGTGACGCTTTCGTAGGTGGAGTCTGTGTTTGTTTTTCCTTTTCCTCCGCTTACGGTGACGGCGCTTCCCGGTGTGTAGCTGACGGACAGGCCCGATGTCTTACTTGTTTCTTTGTAATTCTTCTTATCCTGTTCGCTTTCTATGGACATTCTTCCTGCGTTAGCAGTGATTTTGTTTCCTTGTACGATTCCCCCTTTGATAAGGGTATCGTTTCTACGATCTTATCGGCAGCTCTCGGGCTTCCTGTTTTAAATATCATATAGGCAAAAAATAAATTAACACTCCCATAAAAATTATCGTACCCGAGCAGGCCATTCCAAGATAAAATCTAAGCTCCTTCTTTCTTAATTTTTCTATGACATCTTCTTTCATTTCACTCTTGCAATATCTAATAATATTTTTTTTTATTTCTAACAACAGAAAATAAGATAAAATTTCATTCACTAATAACACGCTTATACCTAAAAATACACGTAATTTGTTATTCATAGAAAAATAGAAAAAAATATACAAAGCCAATGGAATCATAAATAACATTAGAAGCTTTATAAACATAATTCGCCAATTTGTTGGGCTTACTATGGAATCTAATTTGATATTTTTACATATCCATATTCCACCAGTTACAATGTAAATTATGCATATTACTAAATCCACCACGACTTCCTCCTAAAAATACTTCAATCCATTTCTCTATTTATTTTTTCTATGTATTCATTATCTGCATTTTCCCGTTCTTGTACAGTCAAAGATGGTGCTCCATATTCTTTAATTTCTTCTATAGCTATAGATACGCCAAGTCCTTTTAATATTCCACCAAAAGTTCCTCCAGTAAAAACAGTAGTACCAACCACCATTAAGTTTCCGTAAATATCTATTCCTATTCTCCTTTTTGCCCCTTGTATTCCATACTTATTGATATCAGCATCTTTGGCTATATCCCACGGCAAGGTAAGTGCGTCTCCAATAACGGTTTCTCTTCCCAGATACTTGGTAACTTTCGCATTGATTGCACTTGCCATCGCACTTTCAAATAGGGTTTCTCCATGTGCACGTGTTGCTGTAACTAATACCGGCTCAAAAAGACTTCCTCCTTCTTTCACCGTAAATGGTCTGCCTGTTTTTAAATCCCAATATGTACCGGGCGTTGATATTGGTGAATATCTTTGTCTTTCATCTATGGCTTCCCAGTCTTTTTGTAATCGTTTCTTCTCTTCTTCTGTCTTTGCGTTTTTCATATCGTCCAGATATTGTTTATATTGTTCATGGGTGAGGTAGTTAAAGGTTGTCGCCTGATGGGCTATGGCTGCCCCTGTTTTCCCTCCTGCCAGGTATCCTATGGCAGCGCTTGCTATTTTATGGACTTCTTTGTCTTTGATTTTTCCCAGTTCTTTTTGCAGGATGGCGTTCAGTCCTGCTCCTGTCAGTCCTTTTGTCATTCCTGCTCCTGCTTCTTTGGATACTAAGGCTCCCATGATTCCATGCATGGCGATTCTATTGGTTCCGCTTTCGCTCCATTTCTTTGCTTCTTTTTCGTATTTCTCCGCCAGTATGCTGTTATTTTCTTTTCTGGCTTTTTCTGCTTTTTTATTCAGTTCGTTTTCTTTGTGTCCCGCTATGTCTCCTATGAGGCGGTATCCTACTTGGGAGAGGATGTTCACGTATTCCTGTTTTTCTTCTATTTTCTTTTTGTCGAAAATTTCGGAGAGTGTGTTAAGTGCGTTTGCTGTGTCGTGGCTGATTTCTTTGTCTGTCTTTTCTTTTGTGGTGGTGATGATGCTGTCTGCTATGGCCGCATAGGTTATGCTTCCTGCTTTCCCTTTCACAGGTACGGTCGGTACATAGCCCAGTCCTAAGGGGTTGAGTTTGGATACGGCATTAGTGGATACGGTAATTCCGCTTGCTTTTGTTTTGTATTCAGCTTTGTTGTCTATGTTTTCCCATGTCAAAGTACCGGTGGTGATCCGGTTCTTTTCTTTTTCTGCTTGGCTGTCTATGACGGCTCCTTTGAGGCGGGGGTTGTTTTTGACTTGGATATCGTATCCTTCTTTTCCTGCATAGATACCTGCCTGTTTTGTAACGCTTTCGTAGGTACTGTCTGTATTCGTCTTTCCTTTTCCTCCGCTTACGCTGACGGCGCTTCCCGGTGTGTAGCTGATGGACAGGCCCGATGTCTTGCTTGTTTCTTTGTAATTCTTTTTATCTTGTTCGCTTTCTATGGACATTCTTCCTGCGTTAGCGGTGATTTTGTTTCCTTTGATTATCCCGCCCCGGATCAGGGTGTCGTTTCCGCCGGAAAGGGTTGCCGTATCTTTCGCGGTGATGTCTGACGGGGTATGGGTAAGGATGGTTTCTTCTATCTGTCCTTTCCCTTTCCCGTAGGACGCGCCGATGCCATAGCCTCCTTTGCTGATGGATGCTCCTATGCTTCCGCTTTTTGCTTTGTAGTCTTCTATAGTTGTGCTCTTGTTTTCGGAGGAGAGGATATGGATGTTGTTTCCCGCTTTGAGATGGATGTCTTTGGCGTTGACTGTGCTGCCTTTGACTGTCATGTCTTCTTTGGCGATGACGGCGGCTGTCTTTCCAGCGGTGATCCGGCTTCCTTTTGTTTCTTCGGTAATGGTTTCCGCATGGTCTTTCCATCCGGTGCTGCCGAGGCTGATATTGATTCCTACGGCATTGTTCTTATTAATGGCTTTGTCTGTTTTCTGATCTTTCTGTATGTCTCTTGCGTTCATTCCTGCCTGCACAGCATACAGGGCTTTCAGCCGGCCGTCTCCCACTTCTCCGGCTCTCTTTACGGGGGCGGCTACGGTTCTTGCCGCATTGACGGCCGCTCCGCCTAAGGATACGGTAAGGCCGCTCTTCTTGTATTCGTGTTCTTCTTTTCCTCTGTAGGTATTGTCTTTGCTTTCGATGTCTACGTTTCTTCCTGTGATGAGGGTGTCTTTCCCGGCGATGATGTCGGAGGCGCTGACGGATGCCGTCTGTCCGGCATGGATGGTGACGTTCCCTTTCACGCTTCCTAAAATTAGTAATTAAAGGCCTTTATCATATATCCAGTCTTCTTTTAGTAAAAAAAACTTGAATCTACAGCTTTCCCTTATATGGCTTATTTCCAACCAAAAATTTTCATTCCGCATAATTACACTATATATCTCCACCTTATCATTTTTTTCTCTACGTCTTTTATCTACATGCCACCCACTTGAATTTAACCTTTCTATGTACCAATCCATAATTTTATCTTCATCCATATTAGCATAAGTTCTATGGCCTACAACATAGTACGACAACCACATCTTTTTTACACCATAAGCATCGTCTGTTACAGTTTCCGGATTGGGAATCTCATTGTATATACATTCCAGTTGTCGTGCGGTTTCCAGTCGATAGTCTTTTGTCGTATACCAAAGCCCCCCCAAATATATGCCAAACAACAGAATTACACCTATTCCTATCCCCCCAATAAAATCATAGTAATTTAAATTATCCCAGTCGATTTTCTTCATGACGCCACCTCTCACAAATCATTTATATTACAAATAAATTGCGTGTAAGTTCCTGTCATTCCTGCAGAAATTCCGGTCGTACCACCTATCTCTCTGCTACCGGCTACTTTAGACACGTTTACAGTAACCGATCCACCTATACCAAGACCAAAGCTGACACTACCTCCTGATAGAGCTTGTTGCAAGTTTGCTGCAGTCCACCCGCTTGTATCCATTGCTAATTTTCCAGTAGCTATTGTTCCACCGATTCCTCCTGTAAACCCTCCGCCGACCACTGAATAGACATTCCCTGTCCTGTCCATAATAAATCCGCCAGAGAGACCTATACCCATCCCAATAGAAGCATTTAGCGTTACATAGTCTTCATCAAGGAAATGGTATTCTGTCAGCCCCTTTTCCTTTGCTATCTTGAGTGCACCAATTGTGACTTCCCGGAAGGCATCTGTATCTTCATAGATATTGGTGGATTCTATAATAGCTGCTTCCACGCTTGGGCTATAGTCATCCGATTCCGGCAACTCAAGTTTACGGATGACATCATCCTGCTTCTCGTCAAGTTCCTGGTAGTATGCCCGTATTCGCTCTGCCTTATCCATATCTCCTTCCGCTTCTGCTTCGCTGATCAGTTTGTCCCGCATTTCCTGCTGCTGATGGGAGAGCCAATTGAATACGGTGGCGTATTCTGCAATGGCAGAACCGGTTTCTCCTGCAACTGCCTGACCTATCGCCAGACTGGCGGCTTTGCGTACTTCCGGATCAGAAATATTCTTCAATGCTCCCTGCAAAGCGGCATTCAGCCCGGCTCCTGTCAGACCTTTTTCTACTCCTGTACCTGCTTCCTTCGATACCAAGGCCCCTACGATGCCATGTAGAGCGATCCGATTGATACCATTCTCAGCCCACTTAGCGGCTTCTTTTTCATAGCTTTCTGCTTTGGCTTCGTTATTATGGGTTCTGGCTTCTGCTGCTTTAGTCCGCAGAGATTCCTGCTTTCTTGTAGCTATATCCCCAACCAGTGTAAAGCCTTCTTTAGCTATAAGACCAATTAGTTCCTGTTTTTCCTGCACACTCTTTTTATCAAAGATCTCCGCCAGTTTATTCAGTGTATTCTTCGTATCCCTGCTGATTTCCTTCTCTGTCTTTCCTTCCGTTGTCTGTATGATACCGTCAGCTATGGCAACTCTTGTTATGCTACTGTGACTCCCCTGTACAGGAACAGCCATTGCCACAGATGCCCCCAACGGATTGGAAGAGGATACTTTATCAGAAGAAACTGTCTGTGTTTTCCCATGGCTTTCATAGCTGGCTTTATTCTCTATGTCTTCCCATGTCAATGTGCCTGTAGTGAGTTTGTTCTTTTCTTTCTCTGCCTTGCTGTCAATAACTGCTCCGGTAAGATGGGTATTTCCTTTGACGGTGATGTCATATCCCTTGCTTCCTGCATAGATGCCTGCCTGCTCGGTGACACTTCGGTAGGTGCTGTCTGTATTTTCTTTTCCTTTGCCGGCCTGTACCACTGTTCCCGCTTTTGTCAGGTTCGTTCCTATTCCGAGGCCGATGCTCTTTCCATTCTGCGTATAGGTCTTGCTGTCCTGCAGGCTTTCGATGCTAAGGTCTCCTCCTGTGTGGACGCTTACATACTTTCCTTTCAGTAGGCTTCCGGTGATGACCGTATCTTTGCCGCTGTCCACAGCCAATGTGTCTCCGGCTTTTATCCGGCTGCCGGCATGGGTGAGTGTTGTCTCGGTTTCGTGGTTTGTGCCTTTGCCGTAAGAAGCGCTCAGTCCCTGAAAGCCTGATGCGCCAAAGGAGACGCTGACGGCTCCGCCTTTGGCTTTTTCGTCTGTCCTTGCCGTGCGGGTGCTTTCTTCGGCCTGGACGTAGATATTTCTTCCGGCTTTCAGGTTCACTTTTTCTCCGGTGATGGTACTTCCTTTGACGGTGATGTCTCTATCAGCGGTCACAGATACATTGCCTCCGGCGGCAAGAGTGCTTGAAGCTGCTTCGGTCCCGGTTCGGAGTGAATGGCTTTCGCTCTTCATGCTGCCCACTCCTACAGTCAATGCCAGTCCTTTCTTTACGTCTTTGACGGAATGGAATGTGTCCGAGGCCTGTTTCAGATTCTTGCCCGCTTCGTAGGCATAGAGGGCTTTCAGGCGGCTGTCTTTCACTTCTCCTGCCCGTTTCATGGGAGCTGTCATGCTTCTTGCCGCATTCATTACTGTTCCTCCAAGGGATGCGGTGAGGCCGCTCTTTTTGTATTCGTGTTCTTCTTTTCCTCTGTAGGTATTGTCTTTGCTTTCGATGTCTACGTTTCTTCCTGTGATGAGGGTGTCTTTCCCGGCGATGATGTCGGAGGCGCTGACGGATGCCGTCTGTCCGGCATGGATGGTGACGTTTCCTTTGACGCTTCCCACGGTGCTTCCTGCCTGCATGGTTTCTTCGGTGTCATAGCTGTCTTTTTTCTTTTCGCTCCCGATGGTGAAGCCTAATCCGCTTCCTATGAGGCCGCTTTTCTTTACTTGTTTTTTGTGTATTTCTTTATTTGTTTCTTCCGCAGCATGTATGGAGATATTTCTTCCGGCTGACAGGGTTGTTTCTTTGGTGGAGGCGGTAGCGCTTCCTGTAAGGCTGATGTCTTTCCCGCCCTGCAGGGAGACGGTATTTCCTTCTATTATGCTTTTTTGTGCTTGTACGGCATGGACTTCATCGTGGGTGGTCGTGGTGGTACTGCTGAGCAAACTTCTTTCTTTATGGCGGTGGTGTTCTTCCAGGTCTGTTATTTCTTTTCCGTTTTCTACTGTAAGGTTTCTTCCTGCTTCTACGGCGGTCATGCCTTCGGAGCGGATATCTGCTGCTTTGATGGATATGTCTCTTTCGGACTGCATGGAAAGGCTGCCTTTGGCGGTGACGGAGGAGCCTATATCCCGGGCGGCGCTGTCATGGCGGTAGTTATTCCCGTCCCAAGTGACGGCCGTGTCTTTTTTGACTGCGGCGGTTTCCATGGTTATGTCCCGTCCGGCTTTCATGGCTATATCCCCTGCCGAGGATATTTCCGCCGCTTCTGCAGTGATGTCTCTTCCCGCTTCTATTGTCAGGGCGCCTTGATTTCCTGTGACGGCGGCTTTCCCTGAGGAGGCGATGGTTTGTGTGTATCCCTGTTTATTTCTTTCTTTATGCAGGGTGGAGGCAAGGTTTATGTCCTGCCCGGCTTTCAGGCTGAGTTTGTTTTCCGCTTCCATGGTCCCGGTATTCCGGATATCTCGCAGGGCTTCTTCCATGAGGGTGGAGGCTTTTATGGTGCCTCCCTCGTTATTGATGTCGGAGGCGGAGAGGCGCATCGTGTCTCCCGCGATAACGGTGCCGCGGGAGAGGATGTCATTGGTGGCACGGATATCTATATTTTCTGCGGAAATAAGGGCAGAGCCTGTAAGGGTGCCGTTCTTTCCATGCGCCAGATAGACTTCCGGCACGAGGGCTTTGACGATGTTCCCGTCAGGCAGAAGGACGGAGGATTCCACCATCCAGACGATGTCTTCTTTGAGGGCGGCCTTCTGGTCTTCGGTGAGGGCCATGCCGATGCGGACGTCTTTGTTTTCTTGGGCCCATCTCACAGCGGCGTCCATGAGGGCTTTGTATTCGGTTTCTCCTGCCGGTTTTCCTTTAAGCTGCATGAGCCGGTCTCGGACGAGTTGGCTTTCATAGTAGCCGTCGCCCAGACGTTTTTCGAGTTTCTCCGGGTCGTACTGCATCCGGCGGAAGAAGTAGTCTGAGGACAGGAAGGTTTTTCTATCCGCATAGGCCGGGTCGGTTTCCACAAGGTAGCGGGCCGTCGGATCGGAGGTGACATGATACAGGCTGCTGTCGGAAATATGAAGCGGTTTTCTTTTTGACGGACTCAAGTATGCCTCTGCTTTCGTCCCTTCATATACCGGGTTTGTATGGGCTTTATCCACAGCGGCTATGACGGTCGTATCGGTGACTGCATCAGCGGGCATATAATCAGTGCGGGTTGTCCGTGTTTCTGTCCTTTTATGAATATGGGCTCCATGGTGGACTCTTTTGGTCCAATAGGAGGTGGCGGTTCCTTCTTCTTTTACTGTTTTATGTCCTTTTTCGTCCCGATTTTCTATATCTGCCCCATGGATGGTAAGGGTCTTGCCGGCGGTCATCACGCTCCTGTCATTCACTGCCCTGCCGGCTTCGAGGGAAAGGCTGCCGCCGGCTGCTATGTGCGCGGGGTCTGTCGTGTCTATCCGGTCTTCATAGACGGACCGGTCATAGATGTAGGTGGTGAAGTGGTCATAGTCTCCGCCGTCCGGTGTATACAGGTGGTCTACATATCTACGGCGCTCTATGTAGGCTGCGCCGGCTGTTCCTTTTCCACCCAAAGTGAACCGGTCTATCTTCCCCTGCCCTACGGCTTCTTCGTGGTGGGTCTTCCCTGCCAGAACGTTTTTAGTGGAGAAGTGTTCATTGCGATTTTCCAAATGGTTCACGCCGATTGTCATGTTCCCGCCGCTTTCCAGATAGGCGCTTCTGTTTTCTATTTTTTCTGTTTTTCCCGTTATTTTCCCATTCTCATCTGATTGTCCGCCGATGGTCAGGTTTCCTTCGGCACGGATAAGGGCGTGTTCGGTGTTTGTAAGTGTATCGGTAATGAAGAGGTTCATGTGTTCCCGGGATGCGATAACGGGCGCTTTTTCTTTATATGTCCCCAGATTGTCCAATGTATCCGCTTCCACGGACAGTCTTGTTCCATAGATGCGTCCCTTGTTTTCATTGGTTATGTGGTTTGCCCGGATATGTACATTTTCTCCATTGACCAGCCCATGGTTTGCCCAGGTGTTTTCTGCTACGGTTTCTGTGTCCGCTCCTTTTATTTCTCCGGTTTCTTCATTTCGGATGTTTTTACTTTCCAGTGCCAGGTGTCCGCGGGAAAGGATCTCTTTGCGGTTGGTTATATTTCCTTTTACGGCTAGTGAAAGGCTGCTGCCTGCTTCCAGGCGCCCTGTATTGGTAAAGTCTTTTTCCAACAGGATTCCGGCTTTTTTCCCTGCGGATACGATGCCGTCTCCGGTCATCCTGCCGGTTTGTATGTTTATATTCCCATCGGCCGCCAGTGTGCCTTCTGTATTGGTTAATGTATGTCCCGCTTTAATCTGCTGGCTGCCGCCGCTTTTGATGGTACCTGCCGCATTATTTATGGCGTCTCCGGTTTCTATGGACAGGTTGTTTCGGCTTTCCATGGCATGCCCCGCATTGTCCAGTGTTTTTCCGGCATAGATGCCCATGTTTTCTCCGGCGAGAAGTTTGCCTTGGTTATGGATATTTTCTTTGGCCGCAGCGGACAAATTTCTTTCTGCGGCGATGGTTTTGTCGTTTTCCAGGCGGCTTGCGCGGAGGTCTGCATTTCCTTTGCTGTAGATGGTGCCGCTGTTTTTCAGGTCGCCGTTCCAGTCAAGGGTGAGGTTGTCTTCGGCGCTCCATGTGCCGCTGTTATTGACGCCCAGTCCTTTTTCTGTCCCCACTAAGGTGATCCGTCCGGCGTACATGCCTCCTATGGCGGCGGTATCGAGGGCGAAGGCGGGGCGTCCTCCTTTTCCTTCTATGGCGGAGGCTTCAAGGGTTTTTGCGTCTATGTTGTTGGCCCCGGTGGTGATGTGGAGGTCTTTGGCCCAGATGCCTGCGTTGATTTTCACGGCGCGGGAAAGGATGGCAAGGCTTCCCGCTTCTTTTCCGTTGAGCCCCTTTCCTTCTATATCTATCAGCCCTCCGGTGACAGCGAGGTTTTGCAGGTTGTCTCGGTCGTCATAGATGGGTTTCCCTGTGGTGAGGAAGGCTTTTCCTGTATGGATGAATCCGCCTCCGTTTACGGTGATGCCGTTCGGGTTGGCAATGACGACGTCTGCCCTGTTTCCCGCCACTTCCAGAAATCCGTCCATGGATGTGGAACCCGCGCCGGTGACTTCGTTTACGATGATTTTGGCCGGTCTTTCTGCCATGTTATTGTTCCCCTGTACGTATCCTGCCAGTTCGGTTTTGGAGAGGGTGTAGGAGTTGTTCAGGATGGCGCCTTTGTCCGGCACGTTGAAGGTTTCGTATTCGTTCCGGGATACGCCGCCGGAGGAGGGGGCGGTGATATTGACAAGGGGTATGCCGTTTGCTGTTTCTTCTACTTGCGGCTGATGGCGGGCTTCCGCTTTCGGATCGGGCATGATGGGGCCCGACGCCATGCCGGCGGTGCTTGTCATAAACAGTCCCGCTGCCAGCCATATGGCTACATTCCATCTGAGTCGTTTGCTTGTGCTTGTTTTCATTTGTCATAACCTCTTGTCGTTTTGATTAAAATTTGACCGATTTCATTTAAAATTGACAGCCCAGCGTGAATCCGCCGGCCCATGTTTTCGTATGGAAGCCGTCAGGCTTGTATAACGCTCTGCTGATAAAGGTGTCGTAGAAGAGTCCTGAGGGAAAGGTTCCTCTCATTCCCAGCGCCATGCCCGCGATGGTTCTTCCTGTCAGGATCTCTGTGGATACGCCGTATACGGCGCCTGCGTCGAGTCCTGCATATACGCTGCTGTGGAGGCGCGGAAGAGAGGATGACAGTTCGTTTCGGATGTACCATCCGTTTTCTCCCATGAGTGTGTATTCTCCGTCGAAGCCCCTGACGGTGTACCTGTTCCCGATGCTCACCATGTCTGTGCTGTAGAGGCGCATGCCGCCTGTCGTCCACTGCCCGTGAAGGGATGTGGTGAAGGATGCCGGCCGGTGTCCCAGGGTAAGGGGTTTCTGCCAGTCTATGTCCAGGAGCCACATTTTATAATGGGTTTTGGGACTCGCCGGATTGTCTGTATCAGGTTTCGCGCCGAACCATCCTGTCCCCATTTTATATCCGAGGCGGGTGTACAGTGTGCCGCTTCCTGTATAGACGCGGTCAAAGAGGCCTATTTCCATGGCCGTGGTGTCCATGGCCTGTACGGGGATTTCCATATCGTTGATGAAGTAGTGGGCGTTTCTTTTGGTGAGGCTTATGTCCCAGCCGTATTTTTCGTTTTTGGTGCGTCCCATGACATGGCTGAAGGTGAATTCGGTGATGCGGGTTTTCCCGCTGCTGATGAAGTCATAGGGATTGGATTTTACGGTCCGGTGGTATCGGTAGCGGTTGTGACGCAGTGTGAAGGTGTCCCATCCTCTGGGGATGGAGTAGGAAATGCCCTGCCCTCTGGTTCCTTTTTCGTATCCGTCCCGGGAGCCGTCTGTATTTCCGCTGATGCGGAAGAGGTCATTGGCATTGAAGAGCCGGTCTATTCCCAGGGCGGCGTTCCACTGGATGCTTCCTGTGTCTTCCAGTCCGGAGTCGTCCACGGAAAGGCTTCCATTTATTTGTTTTCCCTTGGTTATGGAGAGTTCCACGTCTGTCATGTCCGCTTCTTCGGCAGGGAGGAGTTTCATGGATACGTCAGAGGAGCTGACGCGTTTCATCTGTTCCAGCCCCTGCTCCAGGCGGCGGATGTTCAGGATGTCTCCTTCTTTGATGGGAAATGCGTTTTTCCATGGGATGAGGGCGCTGTTTTTGCTGTAGATGATTTTATGCAGCCTGCCGGTTTGGATGCGGAGAAGGAGTTTCCCGTTTTTCATATTCTGCTCGGGAATCACGATGCGGCTGGTCACGTATCCTTTGTCCAGCGGTTTCGCATTCAGGTCTTTTACCAGCCTGTTGACGGATGAAATCCCCATGTCCGTGTGAATATGGGGCTGTATGATGTCCTGCAGCCAGCCGAACTTTTCTTCCTGCCCCGATAAAATAATTTCGTCTATTCTAAACACGGGTCCTACGGCACCTTGCATTTCCTCTTTTTCATTCACGCTGCTTCCCATATTTTCCACGCGGGGCATGCGCAGCCGCTCCTGCCGGTCTTCTTCTCTCTGCCGCGCTTCTTCCAGCCGCTCTGCTCCTGTGTAATCTAAAACGGGAGCAGCTGATACCGCTCCCGTCATCATGGTTAAAAAAATAAAGGCTGTTACGATTTTCCCCGCATATGACTGCTCTCCCAAAGTAATATTTCAAATGTTTTCTTATTTTTAATTATAGTTTACAGGGACGGTATTGTAAATGTTTTCTTTGCTTCCTTATACGGAATCAATATTAAAATCGCCTGCAGGACAAATGATATATTGCCATATTTCAATAAAAAGCCCATACAATCAAATTTTCTTGCGCACCGGAACAAAGTGTCGTCAAAGTGGGGGCAAAAACAACTTTTTACATCTTTAAATATTCCATTTTTTACAAAATAAAAAAGCCCGTCTTACTTGACAGGCTCTGACTTCGTGGCGGAGAGAGGGGGATTCGAACCCCCGTGCCGGTATTCGCCGGCAACATGATTTCCAATCATGCACCTTAAACCGCTCGGACACCTCTCCATCTCTTTATGGCGGTTTTCAATCCGCTTTTATATCAGCCGCTGACTGACTTATTTATTATATGGATTACACGACTGTATGTCAAGAGAGTTTTCTATTCCTGCATGCATCAAATTCTATAGTAATCAAACACCTCTGCATAACTCAGCACGGGCTTCTGTCTTCTTCCCGCTTCCAGCCTTTCCCCACACGTCCGCCCTGGACCTCCTGCACATCAAAAACGGAAAGGAAAGCCGCGCTGTCGATGCCTTTTACGACGCCTTTCATCTTTGTCACTTCCAGTCTTGAAATCACCACATAGAGAATGTCTTTGTCATCTTTCAGAAATCCTCCCTGTCCATGAAGGCGGGTGACAGAGTGATGCATATCGTTTACGATGGCCGAGGCGACTTCGTCGTACTTCGTGGTAATAATGAATACGCCTTTTGACGAATCAAGCCCCGTGGAAACGGCATCCATCATGCGGGAACAGATAAAGTAAGCAATAAGGGAATACATGGCGCTGTTCCATGTAAAAACAAAACCGGCGCTTCCCAAAATGAAGAAATTGAAGAATAAAATAATCTCGCCTACGGAAAAAGCGGAACGGCTGTCCAGATAAATAGCAACAATTTCTGTCCCGTCGAGGGATCCCCCGTTTTTAATGACAAGTCCTATGCCCAGACCGATGATGATACCTCCGAAAATGGTAGATAAGAACGGATCTGTCGTTACCGGTTCCATTTGCTCAAAGATATGGCTCCAGAAGGAAAGCACGATGATGGCAAACATGGAAGACACCGCCAGGCGCAGGCCAAGCTGTTTATAACCAAGAATAAAGAATGGGATATTCAGCAACACGATGAGTACGCTGAAGGGAATCCCTGCCAGCTCGGAAAGAAGCAAAGACATACCGGTCACACCGCCGTCAATGATGTTGTTCGGTACAAGAAACAGATTCAGCCCCGCTGAATAAATCATCGCACCGATAGTCAGACCGGCAGCGCGGCGGATTTGTCTCATCATATTGATTTGGCGTCCAAAAATAACCAAGAGAAACCCCTTTTCAGAAAAAAAGCACCGCAGCGGAAAACTGCGGCGAGCATATATGGCGGAAGGGATGGGATTCGAACCCATGAACCTCTCACGAAGTTAACGGTTTTCAAGACCGCCTCCTTCAACCGCTCGGACACCCTTCCATAACGTTTTTATTTTAGCGGAACACACTGCCCTTGTCAATGAAACCGGGCGACGACCCATTTTCCATAAAGAACTTTCTGCTTTTTGAAACAAATATAACTGCTCATCTGTATCTTGCCGCTCATCCGTTGTATACTATGTCTTATAGATAATATATTTTAGGGAAAGTGACCGTTATGATATTTCTCCAAATTTTATGGAATGACATTCTGCCGCTTATCGTATTTCTTGCTGCAGGCTGGTTTATGGATTCCAAATTCAAGCTGGATCTGAATACTTACGCCAAGCTGGTGACCCGGGTAGTTCTCCCTGCCTTTATTTTTTACAGCATGTATTTGTACCGTCCCGATGCGGCGACAGCAATTCTTCTTCCAGCCGGCATCGCGCTCCTCCTCGCCGACAGCGCGGCAGCCTATCTCATCGCAAAGGCACTTGGATTTACGGGTGATGAGAAAAACACATTTCGTGCTCTTTCTACACTCTCCAATGCGGGGCAGATCGGCATCGCCCTCATCCTCATGATATTTTCCCATCCGCCATATGCATCAGACGGAGCTGTACCATACCTTGATGAGGCCCGCGGCGCAATCGTCCTTCTCTTGATCTTGATGAATATCGCCATCAATACGGTCGGTGCCTCGCTTCTGGGGGCGAAAGGAAATTCTCTGTCCAGTACTGTAAAATTTATTATTTCCATGCCCGCTGTTTACGCAATTTTCGCGGCAGCAGCCGTCCGCATAGGCGGAATCGCTTTGGAACAAACCTTTCTGTGGCCTGTGCTTTCCCATTTCACAGGCGCTTTCATCATTCTTACGACGATTACCGCCGGCGCGCAGCTTCACCGTACGCCTATCGGCAGACCGGATTTATTTACCATCGGTACATCGATAAATAAACTCTTCCTGTCTCCGCTGATTGCCTTTGCCATCATTATGTTGGCCGGCGTTTTTACCCCTGTAACGGCACAGGTTTTCTTCATTTATGCCGCTGTCCCCTCTTCTTTTTCGCTTATCCTTTTTGCCGTCGATTACAACTGCTGTCCCCACAGAGTGGCCAAATCCATCCTGTACAGCTCTGCTTTCGGCCTTGTAACGCTCACATGCGCTATCCGGCTGGCACAGTATTTATTTCCTGCAGGAGTTTAATATGGCATTTCTGCAAATCATCACCGACAATATCCTGCCCCTTCTAATCTTTGTAGCTATCGGCTACTTCATGGACAGGCGCTTCCGGCTCGACGTCAATTCTCTGACCAAACTGACCTTTTACATCATTCTTCCCTGTTTTATTTTTTACAGCATTTATGTGGCAAAGATTGATTTTTCTCTCTTCCACGTTTTCATTATTTCCCTTGTCCTCATGGCTATACTCGGCGTCATCGGGACGCTTATTGCCAAAGCAAGAAACTGGGATGCCGGAAAGCGGGAAGCTTTTAAAAACGGCACCATGTTTTCCAATGCGGGAAATATCGGTATCGCCCTGATTGCCCTTGTCTTCTCCAACGCTCCTTATGTCACGGAAAGCGGGACGCCTTATCTGGCGGAAGCCGCAGCCGTAAGCACGCTCGTCCTGGTACAGATGAATATGTTTCTGAATACCCTCGGTCTTTATCAGGCAGGAAAGGGAAGCCTTTCCCCCCATGACGCGCTCCGTGTCGTCCTCCACATGCCTGTTATTTACACGCTCACGGCGGCATTTGCTGTAAAATCCATTGGCATCGACCTGTCAGGCACATTCATATGGCCCATCCTTCAAAACTGTGCAGCCGCTCTTGTGGCTGTCGTCATGATGGCACTCGGCATGCAGATCCACCGCTCGAAAATTTCTTTCAGTGATCCTGACGCCTGGCTTGCCTGCTTTGTCCGGCTCCTTATCGGTCCTTTCTGTGCATGGTTCCTCATCCGGCTCTGGGCTCTCGCGGGCTGTCCTTTTTCACAAGTCGCTTCACAGACCATTCTCATCATGTCTGCCGTGCCGTCTCCTGTCAATTCCGTCCTTTACGCCGTGGAATTCCATAATCATGAAAACTTCGCCACGGAAATCGTGATGATGACGACTTTCCTGTCTTGTATCACCATGACCGGCGTCATCTATATGGCAAGAATATTATTTCCCTTATAATCGCTTTAAAAGACTTCTCCCCATAACAGGAAAAGTCTTTTTTGCTGTTTATTCTTTTATCGGCTTCGCATAATAAAACTTGTCTGAAATATCAATTTCTGCCGCTATATCGATCTTTCCGGGTCAAGGGCAATGTTTTCAGCAGATCTTTCCTCTTTCCGTTTCTGCTTGGGAAGCCTGTCTTCGTGGTGATGGGTGTCATTGTCAATGCTTTTCGGTTTGAATACCATAAGCATGATAGATCCGAGGACGATAAGAGTACCGCCGAGCCAGGATGCCCAGGTAAGTATTTCATCCCAGAAGTACCAGCCGAAAAGAACATGGAAAAGGATTTCACTGTACATAAGGAAAGAAACGATGAGAGAATTCACATGCTGGAAAGCCCAGGTCATAAACATCTGTGCTGAGAGAGCAAAGAGTCCCAGTCCGATAAGCCACACCCATTGAATTCCTTCCGGCATGGTGAAACTGCCTTTCATAAGAGCCGCCCCTACGGCGATACTGAAAATCTGGAAATAGAAAACAATTTCCGTATTTGATTTAAAATCCCGTTCGGCAAGCATGGAAATGACGATGTATGCGGCCGCAGAAAAAAAGCCTCCCCCGATACCAAAAAGAGCATATACATTGAACGAATCAAAATTCCATATCTGCACGACACAAAGGGTACCGAGCGCGATAACAACAAGTCCCGGGATAGCTTCTTTAGGCAGTTTTTCTTTTAGAAAGATCGGTGAAAGAATGCACATGAAAAAGGCCGCCAACTGTGAAAGGATCTGCGAATCTCCCAAGGTCATCCCCTCGATGGAAAGGAAGTAAAAAAGCAAAGCCGCACTGCCGAAGAACCCTCGAAGAGAAAGCATAAATTTATATTTCCCTGTAAAAAACGGCTCTTTGGTCTGGAGCGTGAGGAGCGGAATGAAAATAATCCCTACAAGCCCGCGAAAAAAAGTCATTTCTTCGGAAGAAATAGGTGCTAATGCTTTTGCACAGGCGGACATGGCAGTAAAGGAAAGAGAAGCCAGTATAGTGGTAACGACCCCTAAAAAAATATTCCCCCTTGTCCGTTTTCTTGATTTAAAAGCCATCTTGAGCCGGCGGAAAGGATTATGTTTTACTTTATACCGATACATCATTTTCTCCAAGTTTAATTTATCCTTTAGGATATATCATACTTTTATTCTTCTTTCTTCTTCAATAGTTAAAATTTTGCAAAAGTAAGTTAATGAACATTCTAATGAAATTGTACACAATAAAAAAGGACAGCTGATGTGCGTGTCCTCAAATGTTTATCTTTCTATTTCCATTCCGCCAAAAGTCTTTCAAAAAGCATTTTTTCTGCCATACAGTCGTCCATGGCACGATGGAAAGTACTGCAGGGCAGTTCATAATATTCTGCAAGGGCTTTAACGGAATATTTCCTGTGTTCTCCTTCCCTTTCCGGAAGAAGGAGTTTCGCAAGACTGTGGGTATCGATATAATCATTGGTAACAAGAGGTTTACCAACAGCTTTCAGATTTCTGTCAATGACAACCAGGTCGGAATCAAGTCCGTGCCCCACAAGCGGAAATCCTTCAATAAACGTCATAAATATCGGCAGTACATCGTCGATAGGCGGCTGTTCTTCAAGCATATCAGAGGTAATACCGGTAAGTCTTTCTACGCGTTTTTCTATAGGTCCCTTCGCTTTGACAAGAGTATGGAAAGTATCCCGGATTTCTCCACTCACGACACGGAGTGCGGCGATTTCGGTAATATCGGAATACATTCCCGTTGTTTCTATATCCATGACGGTATATGTGCCGCGGGCGGCAGCAAGGATCCTCTCCCGCGCTTTCACTTCGTGGCTCCGTATATCTTTAAAGAGAGTGTTGTTGCTTCTTTTCATGCCTGTCCCTTTCTCCGCTGTATTGTACCGTATAGAATAAAAAATCGGCAAGCTCTTCCTATTTTTCCGGTTCGGTTTGCATCCTTCATTTCGACTGCCCTCTCTTTTATCTCCCCATAAAAAAACGCCCCTTCCGGAGCGTTTCTTCTGATTTCAGTCAACGAGCTCAATAATTGCCTGCGGTGCATTGTCACCGAGACGAGCTTCAAGTTTCAGTACGCGGGTGTAGCCGCCGTTGCGTTCTGTATATTTCTTTGCGGTTTCATCAAACAATTTTTTTGTCACCGCTTTATCCATGATGAATGCTTCAGCCTGGCGGCGGGCATGAAGATCGCCTCTCTTCGCAAGAGAGATCATTTTGTCTGCTACGTGGCGAAGTTCTTTCGCTTTGCTTTCAGTAGTGGTAATGCGACCATACTGAAACAGAGCCGTTACGAGGCTGCGGAGCAGTGCTTTACGCGCGCCGCTGACTCTTCTCAGTCTACTACGTGCCATTGTTTCCTCCTAAATTACCTATCTTTTTGGATTTTAATCTTTCAAATGAAGTCCGAGACCTCTGAACTGTGCCAGTTTCTCAATAATTTCATCAATTGATTTTTTACCAAGATTACGCACACGTCCAAGTTCTTCTTCTGTCTTTTCGGCAAGCTGGTCAAGGGTATTGATTTCAGCCCGTTTCAGGCAGTTAAATGCACGAACGGAAAGTTCAAGTTCTTCGATCGGAATGCCGGAGAGATCGATTTTCTCTTCTTCCGCCTGCTGATCGGAGGACTGCCGTGCCATATCGCTGCCATCTCTTGCTTCCGGTATCGGACCGGTTGCCAGAGGACGGAACAGTTCAAAGCAGTTCATCAGAATAGTGGCAGCAGTGGCCACTGCGTCACTTGCTTTGATGGAACCGTCAGTTTCCAGTTCCAGTGTCAGCTTATCATAGTCCATTTCGTTGCCTACACGGGTATCGCTGACATTATAGTTGCATTTAACCACAGGAGAATAAATAGAGTCAATCGGAATAGATCCGATGGGATCGTCTTCTCTTCTATTTTTTGTAAAAGGAACGTAGCCGTGCCCGCGGTCAATGGTCAGTTCCATTCCGAGATGCGCTTCCGTATCCAGTGTGCAGAGTGCCAAATCTCCATTCAGAACATCAATTTCCGACGGAAGTTGAAGGTCACCTGCAAGAAGAACTCCTTCTTTAGTCACATCTACGCGGACTTTGATTGGGAATTCCGCTTCTTCATAAGCGATGAAACGGATTTTTTTCAAATTCAGGATCATGTCTGTTACGTCTTCCCGTACACCGGGTACAGTGGAAAATTCATGTTCCACTCCATCAATATTGATAGACGTAATCGCCACACCGTCTAAAGATGAAAGCAACACGCGACGAAGACTGTTGCCAAGTGTGATACCGTATCCGCGTTCAAGCGGTCCGCATTCGAACTTGCCGTAACGCCCGTCAGCACTCATTTCCACAGTCTTAATTGTGAAGCTTGTATTTTCGTTCATCCAAAGTCCTCCTTCTGCGCCATTGGCGCCAAAATATTACGCAGGAATAAAAGGAATTAAGATTTATTTCTGAAAGAAACTCTTTCCTTTATTATACTCTTCTGCGTTTTGGAGGACGGCAGCCGTTGTGAGGAATCGGGGTAACGTCCTTAATGCTGCTGACTTCGATACCTGCTGCCTGCAATGCGCGGATAGCCGCTTCACGGCCTGCGCCCGGTCCTTTGACAAATACATCAGCGGAACGCATTCCCTGATCGATGGCTGCTCTCGCTGCCTGTTCTGCTGCCATCTGCGCCGCAAACGGCGTGCTCTTACGGGAACCTTTGAATCCCAGTCCGCCGGCAGATGCCCAGGCAATGGTATTACCGTTAGAATCAGTAATCGTTACAATCGTATTGTTGAATGTGGAACGAATATGCGCTGCACCGGATTCTACATGTTTTCTTTCTTTTCTTTTTGCTTTACTTTTTACCGTAGCCATTTTATCCCTCCTTCAACATTATTTCTTGGTCGCAGTCTTCTTGCCTGCGATCGTTTTTCTCGGTCCTTTGCGGGTACGGGCGTTTGTTTTTGTACGCTGTCCGCGGGTGGGCAGTCCGTCACGATGACGGCGGCCTCTGTAAGAACCGATTTCCACTAAACGCTTAATGTTGAGGGATTCTTCCCTGCGCAGGTCGCCTTCCACTTTATAATCTGCAAGTGCATTGCGGATATTGGCGACATCGTCTTCCGTCAGATCTCTGACGCGGACATCCGGACTGATTCCGGTTTTATTCAAAATTTCTCTGGAAAGAGTGAGGCCTATCCCAAAAATGTAAGTTAAGCCGATCTCAACGCGCTTATCTCTTGGTAAGTCTACACCAGCTATACGTGCCATCTACTCTTGTACCTCCTTTTAATTAACCTTGTCTCTGTTTATGCTTTGGATTTTCACAAATGACCATTACACGGCCTTTGCGTTTGATGATTTTGCATTTGTCACACATCTTCTTGACGGACGGTCTGACCTTCATCTTGGTTCCTCCTTGCTTACTTGTAACGATAGGTAATTCTGCCGTGCTCTAAATCGTAGGGCGTAAGTTCTATGGTTACTTTATCCCCGGGCAGGATACGGATGAAATTCATACGCATTTTGCCGGAAATCGTCGCCAGTACGATATGTCCGCCATTTTCAAGTTTTACACGAAACATGGCGTTGGGAAGCTTTTCAACAACTTTTCCTTCCACTTCAATAACGTCTGCCTTGCTCATTCGAGCCTCCTTTGGCTTTTCATAGACCCACCGGTCTTCTGCTGCATTAATCACGCAGTGTCAAAATTCTCGGGCCGTTTCCGGTTATGGCGATGGTATGCTCACAGTGTGCAGCAGGCAAACCGTCTGCTGTCACCACACCCCAGCCATCGCGAAGCGTTATTATATCCGCTCTGCCCATAGTAACCATCGGCTCGATACAGATAACCATTCCTTCTTCCAGCCGTGGTCCGTGTCCCGGCGTTCCATAGTTCGGAATTTCCGGGTCTTCATGCATTTCAATGCCGATGCCATGACCTACATAATCCCGGAGTACATCATAGCCATAAGGTCTTACGTAACTTTCAACCGCATGACCGATGTCACCGACCGTATTTCCCGGTACAGCCTGTTTAATTCCGGCAAAAAGCGCTTCTTCTGTCACTTTTAAAAGCTGCGCATTCTTTTTATTCGTATGCCCGACAGGAGCGGTAATACAGGAATCACCCATATAACCATTTAATTCTACCACAAGATCCAGGGAAATAATATCCCCTTTCTTCAAAATCTTTCGGGCAGAAGGGATCCCATGGACAACTGTATCGTTGACAGAGGCGCAGATACTTCCTGGAAACCCCTCATAGCCTTTGCAGCTCGGGATGCCGCCTCTGCTGCGGATAAATTTCTCCGCCATTTCATCCAGTTCCAAGGTGCTGATTCCCGGACGAACTGCCTTTTCAAGCATAGAGAGTGTATCTGCAGTCAGTTTTCCCGCCGCGGCAATTTTCTCTATTTCTTCCGATGTATAAATCGTAATCATTTTGAAGCCTTTTTCAATGCGTCCCGGATGTCAGAATACACCTTTTCCATGGATTGATCGCCGTCAATTTCGCAAAATCTTCCACTGGCTTCGTAGTAGTCAATAAGAGGTCTTGTGGATTTCTCATAAACGGCAAGGCGCTGCTCCACTGTCGCTTCATTATCATCAGCACGCTGATAAAGTTCCCCGCCGCAGTTATCACAGACATTTTCTTTCTTTGGCGGACGGAATTCCTTATGGAAAGAAGCACCGCATTTTTTGCAGACAAGCCTGCCGCCAATTCTCTTTACGAGACCTTTCGAATCAGCTTTGATCCCGATAACGGCTGTAAGTCTGATTCCAAGTTCATGGAGTATAGTATCAAGAGCCGCCGCCTGTGCAGTGGTTCTTGGGAACCCGTCAAGAATCCAGCCTTTTTTGCAGTCATCCTGCGCAAGCCGTTCCTTAACAATGCCGATAGTCACGCTGTCAGGTACGAGCGCTCCTTTATCCATATAACTTTTGGCTTCTTTTCCGAGGGCGGTCCCTGATTTTACTGCCGCGCGGAACATATCACCGGTAGCAATCTGGGGGATACCGTAATCACGAATGAGTTTTTCCGCCTGCGTGCCTTTTCCTGCACCGGGAGGTCCCATTAACAAAATATACATAGCCCTGCTCCTTACTTAATGAAGCCCTGATAGTTTCTTGTTACCATCAGCGACTGTGCTTGTCTCATCGTATCAAGGGCAACACCGACAACGATCAGTAAAGACGTGCCGCCGAAGTATACGCCCTGGATACCGGTAATATTTCCGATGAAGTTCGGAAGAATCGCAATGAATGCCAGAAAAAGAGCACCTGCCAGCGTAATGCGGCTCATAACCTTGTCAATATATATCATTGTCGGTTCGCCGGGACGAATACCGGGAATAAACCCGCCGTATTTCTTCATATTATCTGCCAGTTCTTTGATGTTCAGGGAAATCGCCGTATAAAAATAGGTGAAAATGAAGATCAAGATACCGTAGCAGATCGTATTAGGCCAAGATCCCCAGGCAAAAAAGTTGCCTACAGACTGCACCCAACCGATATGAACGAACTGCGCCAGTGTAACCGGAAGCATAATAATGGAAGAAGCGAAAATGATCGGGATAACACCTGCCTGATTGACTTTCAAAGGCAGGAATGTGGAATGTCCGCCGTACATTTTACGGCCAACAACACGTTTTGCGTATTGGATGGACACCCTTCGCTGTCCCTCATTGACCTCGATGACCATAAGGATCATGCCAAGGGCAATGATAACAAAGAGAAGAAGCTGGAACGGACTGATCGTCCCAATCTTCAGGTATTCAATGACTGTGGAAATGGCTTCCGGAAAACGCGCCACAATACCACAGAAAATAATAAGAGAAATACCATTACCGATGCCGTGCTCGGTGATCTGCTCGCCGATCCACATCAGAAGGCATGTGCCTGCTGTCAGAACTACGATAATGAATCCGAAATAAAGCCAGCTGTTATCCACCAGTGCATGATTGATACGCAGTGCGTAAGTCATGCCGAAAGCCTGCACGACAGCAAGGAAAATCGTGAAGTATCTTGTGACTTTCTGGATCTTCTTATACCCTTCCTGCCCGTCTTTCCGCCATTCTTCCAATGTGGGAATAACGGAAGTCAGAAGCTGCATAATAATGGAAGAATTGATGTACGGGGTAATACTCATGGCAAAAAGTGAAAATTTGCTCAGAGCACCGCCGGAGAATAGATCCAGAAACCCAAAGAGATTTCCTGATGAAAAGAGACTTTCTAAAATAGATGTATCTACTCCGGGAACCGGAATATGTACGCCAAGACGGAACACGAAGAACATCACCATCGTAAAGAGAATGCGATCCTTCAATTCCTTATTGGCGGCAAAATTTGCGAAGGCAGATCCCATATCAGATCACCTCTACTTTTCCACCTGCTGCTTCAATTTTCTGTTGTGCGGACTTGGTGAATCCCTGCGCTCTTACATCAAGAGCCTTGGTCAGTTCTCCATTGCCCAAAATACGGACGCCATCGAGAACATTTTTTAGAATACCTGCTTCTACAAGAGCTGCCGGATCTACAACAGCTTTATCTTCAAAGCGGTTCAGCTGTTCTACGTTAACAACAGCATATTTATCAGCAAAAACATTCTTGAAGCCGCGTTTTGGGAGTCGGCGATACAGGGGCATCTGGCCGCCTTCAAATCCTGGACGGACGCCGCCACCGGTTCTTGCATTCTGCCCTTTGGCTCCGCGGGTAGACTGTTTTCCCATGCCGGAACCTATGCCACGACCTACACGACGACGTGCTCTTTTGGAACCTTCAGCCGGTTTCAGTTCATGCAGTTTCATTCGTGCACCTCCTTTTATTCAGCTTCTTTACATTCAACCAGATGACGAACGGCATGTACCATGCCTTGAATCTGGGGGGTGAGTTCCTTCACTACAGAGGAATTGGTCTTCTTCAGACCGAGAGCTTTCACTGTAGCGATGTGCTCGGGTTTGGAGCCGATCACACTTTTCTTGAGTGTAATGATAACCTTCATGATCGTTCTCCTATCAGTTATAAATTTCATCAACCGTTTTGCCGCGGAGTGCCGCTACGGTCTGAACGTTTTCCAATTTTGCCATTCCGTCTAAGGTAGCCTTTACCATATTGATCGGATTGGAAGAACCAAGGGATTTGGTGAGAACATTGCGAACGCCTGCCAGCGCAAGCACTGCACGAACCGGACCGCCCGCCTTGATACCTGTACCTTCAGCAGCCGGTCTCATAATAACTTTGCCTGCTCCGTAAATCCCAAGGGATTCATGGGGAATGGTGCCATTCTTCAAAGCAACGTTAATCATGTTTTTCTTAGCATCTTCAACGCCCTTGCGAATCGCTTCCGGAACTTCGGCAGCTTTGCCGAGGCCTGCGCCTACTCTGCCTTTTCCATCACCGACAACTACAACTGCAGCAAAGGAAAAACGACGGCCGCCTTTTACGACTTTAGCAACGCGGTTAATAAAAACGACGTTTTCCTGTAAGTCGGATTCCTGTTTTTCAAATCTTGGCATGTGCTTTCTCCTTTACCTTAAAATTTCAAGCCGGCTTCGCGGGCACCTTCAGCCAGAGCTTTTACTCTGCCATGATATATATTGCCTCCACGATCGAACACTACGGTATCAATACCCTTTGCAAGAGCTCTTTTTGCTACCAGTTCACCAACTGCCCTGGCAGCTTCTATATTGCCACCGTAAGGGAAATCAGCTTTAAATTCTTTATCGAGGCTGTTTGCCGCAACGAGAGTAGTACCGGTCGTATCATCAATCACCTGTGCATAAATGTTCGCCAAAGAACGGAAAACACTCAGACGGGGACGATCAGCAGTACCGGTAATCTTCTGGCGAAGACGCAGGTGGCGGCGAATAACAGCTGTTCTGCTTGCATTTTTACGCATATCTTTCTACCTCCTGTTTTACTTCGTTGCGCCGGTCTTACCAGCCTTACGACGAACGTGTTCGCCGGAATAACGGATCCCTTTGCCTTTATAAGGTTCAGGCCTGCGCCAGTTACGGATTTCAGAAGCAACCTGCCCTACCATTTCCTTATCAGCCCCAGATACGACAATGATAACGGAAGACGGTGTGGAAAGAGTAATCCCTTCCGGAGGGGTAATGATAACCGGATGGGAAAACCCGAGGGACAGCTTCAGATTCCGCCCCTGCATCTGTGCATTGTATCCAACACCCTGGATCTCCAATTTCTTTTCAAACCCCTGTGTCACGCCGACCACCATATTATTCACAAGCGTGCGGCATAGACCGTGCAGGGAACGGCTTTCTTTTTCATCGTTCGGACGAATAACGTTAACCTGTCCATCTTCCACCTTAACGTCGATCGCCGGATTTAATTTACGGCTTAATGTGCCTTTCGGACCTTTTACGGTGACAGTATGTCCATCAATCTTGACTTCCACACCTGCCGGAACCGCAATCGGTTTTTTGCCAATTCTTGACATGTTATACCTCCAACGGATTACCAGACATATGCAAGGACTTCGCCGCCAAGACCCTCTTTACGAGCAGCCTTGTCCGTCTTGATGCCCTTGGATGTGGAAATAATTGCAATACCAAGCCCGCCGAGAACTTTTGGCAGTTCTTCATGCCCTGCATATACACGCAGGCCCGGCTTGGAAATTCTCTTCAGACCTTTGATGACCTTTTCACGGTTTGCACCGTACTTCAGTACAACACGCAATACCTGATGGCCTTCTACTTCGATCTGTTCAACATTCTTAATAAAGCCTTCATTCTTCAAAATTTCAAGCACAGCGGCCTTAATTTTAGAAGCAGGCATATCTACTTTTTCATGATATGCATCGTTCGCATTACGGATACGGGTAAGCATATCCGCAATCGGATCGGTTGTTACCATTATTTAATCCTCCTCCCGAAATCTCGATTACCAGCTGGCTTTTCTCACGCCCGGGACTTCTCCGCGGTATGCCAGATCTCGGAACTGATTACGGCAGATTCCGAATTTACGCATAAAGCCGTGGGGACGGCCGGTCAGTTTGCAACGGTTGTGCAGACGTGTCGGGGACGCGTTGCGCGGAAGCTTGCTGAGTGCTTCATAGTCTCCGGCTTCTTTTAACGCCTGACGTTTAGCTGCAAATTTCTGAGCGCAAAGTTCTCTCTTTTTTTCGCGTTCCAACATAGACTTTTTCGCCATATTGTCCTCCTGCTTACTTCTTAAACGGCATTCCGAACTGTTTCAGCATTTCACGTGCTTCTTCATCGGTTTTAGCCGTTGTGACTATGATAATATCCATCCCGCGGATTCTGTCGATTTTTTCATAATCAACTTCGGGGAAAATCAGCTGTTCTTTAACACCGAAAGCATAATTGCCGCGGCCGTCAAAGCTCTGTGCACTGATACCACGAAAATCGCGGACACGGGGAAGTGCAATATTGATCAGGCGATCAAGAAATTCATACATCCTTTCGCCGCGAAGTGTTACTTTGCAGCCAAGAGGCATGCCTTCACGAATCTTCCATGCCGCCAGAGATCTGTGCGCTTTACAAATCAAAGGCTTCTGTCCTGTGATAGCCGCAAGATCAGACGCAGCAGCATCAACCGCCTTTGAATTCTCCGTCGCTTCTCCGACGCCAATGTTAATGACGATCTTTTCCAGCTTCGGAATTTCCATCTCATTCGTGTAGCCGAATTTTTCACGAAGGGATTTTCTGATTTCTCCCTTGTACAAATCATTTAATCTGGACACTTGTTATCCTCCCTTCCCGCTTACTTTGCATTGTCTAAAACAGCGCCGCTCTTTACAGCCGCTCTGACGTAGGTACCATCTTTTTGCTGTACTTTTTTTATGCGGGTTGGTTTCTTTGTTTCCGGATCCAGTATCATGACTTTGGATACGTTGATCGGGGCCTCTTTTTCAATAATTCCGCCCTTAGGATTTGCCTGTGTCGGCTTGGTATGTCTCTTAACAACATTGACACCCTCAACGACAACACGGCCTTTCTTTGGCAGAGCCGCTGTAATCTTGCCCTGCTTGCCTTTATCTTTACCGGAAATGACAACTACTGTGTCACCGGTCTTTACGTGCAGTTTCTGACTCATGTTTGCCTCCTATCAGAGCACTTCCGGAGCCAGGGAAATGATCTTCATGAAATCTCTTTCACGGAGCTCTCTTGCTACCGGTCCAAAAATACGTGTTCCTACCGGGCTCTTGTCATCTTTAATAATGACAGCTGCATTTTCATCGAAGCGGATATGGGAACCGTCCGCACGGCTCACACCGCTTACCGAACGAACCACAACAGCCTTAACTACCTGGCCCTTCTTTACAACGCCACCGGGTGATGCATCTTTGACTGTAGCAACTACGACATCGCCGATATTTCCGCTTCTGCGGAAAGAACCGCCCAGAACTTTGATAACCAGGATGTTCTTAGCACCGGTATTATCTGCAACGTTGAGTCTGCTTTCCTGCTGAATCATCGTGCCAATCCTCCTATAAAACTATATTATTAATCCTGACGGGCAACGATTTTCTCAACTCTCCAACGCTTGTCACGGGACAGCGGGCGGGTTTCGACAATGCGGACGGTGTCACCGACGCGGCATTCGTTGTTTTCGTCATGCGCTTTGAACTTGGTTGTAGATTTAAGAGCTTTTTTGTAAAGCTTATGGGGAACCTTGCGTTCGACAGCAACTACGACAGTTTTATCCATCTTGTCGCTTACGACAATTCCCTGGCGCACTTTGCGCAGATTTCTTTCTTCTGCCATGAGATCCTCCTTATGGAATAACCGTTATGCCTTTTTGGCAGCCTTCAATTCGTCTTCACGCTGAACGGTCTTGATTCTTGCAATATCCTTCTTTACCTCATGGATACGCATCGGGTTTTCAAGCTGACCGGTAGCGAGTTGAAAACGAAGGTTGAACAGTTCTTCCTTTAAGCCGGCAACCTTTTCATTTCTTTCGGCAGTGCTCAGGTTACGAATTTCATTGACCTTCATTTTATTCACCTGCCACTTCTTGACCTTTAACTACAAATTTTGTTTTAATTGGCAGCTTGTTGCTTGCAAGACGCATAGCCTCTTTTGCTGCTTCCGCCGGGATACCGCCCATTTCAAACATAACACGGCCCGGTTTTACTACGGCTACCCAGTATTCCACAGAGCCCTTGCCGGACCCTTGGCGGGTACCGATCGGTTTGGATGTTACCGGTTTGTCCGGGAAAATCTTAATCCATACCTTGCCGCCACGTTTGGTATAACGTGTCATGGCAATACGTGCAGCCTCAATCTGGCGGCTGGTAATCCAAGACGGTTCCATTGCTACCAGACCGAATTCGCCGTAAGTTACAGTGTTTCCACGATGTGCTCTGCCTTTCATGCGACCGCGGAACTGCTTACGGTACTTTGTACGCTTCGGAATTAACATCAGGAATCACTCCTTTCAGTACGTTCTTCATTTCTCGGTCTGCGTTCACGGCGATCGCCTCTGCGGCCGCCTCTTCTATTGCCGTTTTCATGGCGGTTTCCGCGATCCTTGCTTGTGCGGATATTTTCATTTTCATCGACAGTCTGTCCCGGAGCAAGCTCGCCCTTATAAATCCAGACTTTAATACCGATAGCACCATAAGTGGTGTGTGCCGTAGCTACCGCATAGTCGATATTCGCACGCAGTGTCTGCAGCGGAATAGAACCTTCACGGTAACTTTCACTACGGGCGATTTCAGCACCGCCGAGACGACCGGATACCGTAACTTTAATTCCCTTAGCCCCCATACGCATGGTTCTGCCGACAGCCTGCTTAACAGCACGGCGGAAACCGATACGTCTTTCCAGCTGGGAAGCGATATCTTCACCAACGAGGATAGCGCTCATATCTTTGGATTTAATTTCAAGGATATCAATATCGACTTCTTTGTCGGTAACAGTGGCAAGCGCCTTTTTGATATCCTCAATACCTGTGCCGCCGCGGCCAATGACCATGCCCGGCTTAGCTGTGTAAATGGCAATTTTTATTCTTGTTCCGACACGCTTAATGCCAATCTTGGAAATGCCTGCCACAAACAGGTGCTTCTTTAAAAACTGGCGGATTTTCGCGTCTTCCACAAGCAGTGCAGCATAATCTTTTTCTGCAAACCATTTGGAATCCCAGTCATTGATCACGCCTACACGCATTCCATGCGGATTAACTTTCTGACCCAAAACGTTTCCCTCCTTCGATTATTCTCTTTCAGAAACCTTTACCGTCAGTGTGCTGGTACGTTTCATAATCCCGAAAGCCTGTCCACGAGAACGTGGGTGCACGCGCTTCATGATCGGACCTGCATCTACAAAAATCGTAGAAATGTAAAGACTGTCAATATTCATATTGTTGTTGTTTTCTGCATTTGCCATAGCACTTCTCAGCGCCTTTTCGACGACAGAAGATGCCGCTTTCGGCGTGTTGCGCAGAATAGAAAGTGCTTCACCGGCACTCTTGCCGCGAATGAGGTCAGCCACGATGCGAACCTTGCGGGGAGAGATGCGGATGTTTCTTGCAATAGCCTGTACTTCCATCTTAATCCTCCCTGTTATTTATCGCTCTTATTATGACCCTTAAATGTACGGGTCGGAGCAAATTCGCCAAGTTTATGGCCAACCATGTCTTCTGTGATATACACCGGCACGTGTTTCCTTCCATCGTGAATCGCAATTGTATGACCTACGAAACTCGGCAGGATGGTAGAAGCACGAGACCAGGTTTTAATAATTTTCTTTTCTTCCGATGCGTTCATGGCATCAATCTTTTTCAAAAGAGAGAATGCGACAAACGGACCTTTTTTTACGGATCTGGACACTTTTACTCCTCCTTATCTTACTTGCGTCTCTTAACAATCAGTTTAGTGGACGCTTTCTTGTTGTCGCGGGTCTTTACGCCGTATGCAGGCTTACCCCACGGTGTAACAGGACGCTTACGTCCGACAGGAGATTTGCCTTCGCCGCCGCCATGGGGATGATCGTTCGGGTTCATGACTACGCCGCGGTTAGCGGGACGAACACCAAGCCAGCGGTTTCTTCCTGCTTTGCCCAAGGTAATGTTTTCATGATCCTCATTACCAACGACCCCGATAGTGGCACGGCAGCGAATGTGTACTTTGCGAAGCTCGCCGCTGGGGAGACGAAGAAGAGCATGGTCACCTTCTTTTGCCATCAGCTGGGCGCTTGCGCCTGCAGAACGAACCATCTGTCCGCCCTTGCCGATTTTCAGTTCCACATTATGTACCACAGTACCAAGAGGAATATTGATCAGCGGCAGGCAATTGCCGATTTTAATATCGGATTCCGGACCGCTGGTAACGATGTTCCCTACCTTCAATCCCTTTGGCGCAAGGATATAGCGCTTTTCACCGTCTGCATAGTGCAGGAGCGCGATACGGCAGGTACGGTTCGGATCATATTCAATTGTTGCCACCGTAGCCGGAACATTGTCTTTCATTCTCTTGAAATCAATAATTCTGTACTGACGTTTATGACCACCGCCCTGATGGCGGACTGTCATCTTGCCGGAGCCATTGCGACCACCATGGTTGTGAACAGGAGCCAGAAGAGATTTTTCCGGTTTATCTGTTGTAATTTCCTCAAAGGTAGATACGGTCATCTGGCGGCGTCCGGGGGTGTACGGTTTAAATGATTTATAAGCCATTTATATTACTCCTCCCTTAACCTTCAAAGAGTTCAATCGCTTCACCCGGCTTGAGTGTAACGACTGCCTTCTTCCAATCGCTGCGGCGCCCCTGTGTGCGGCCCATACGTTTTAACTTGCCTTCATAACGCATGGTATTCACAGCCTGTACCTTTACCTTGAAAATCTGTTCCACCGCCTGGCGGATTTGGATCTTTGTAGCAGCAAGCGGTACGCGGAATGTATATTTGCCCTGTTCCATCAGAGCGGTAGATTTTTCCGTCACAATCGGGCGGATGAGGATGTCACGAGCTTCCATTATGCGAGTACCTCCTCAATCTTCTTTACTGCGTCCTGTGTCAGGAACAATTTAGTGTAATGAACGATATCATAAATATTGAGACCGCTCGGAGCGTATGCTTTTACCCCAGGAATGTTGCGGGCGCTCAGTACGGTGTTTTCAGAAGCAGTGCCTCCATCAACAATCAGCGCTTTACCATCAACATTAAACGCGGCCAGGAATTTTACGGCTTCCTTTGTCTTCGGCGCATCAAAGTTGATTGCATCGACAACAATCAATTCGTTGGCACGGAGCTTTTCACTCAGCGCGGATTTAACGGCCAGCTGACGTGCTTTTCTTGTCATGTCTTTCGCATGGCTTCTCGGTGTCGGTCCAAAGACGGTGCCGCCGCCCACCCACAATGGGGAGCGGATAGATCCGACTCTGGCACGGCCTGTGCCTTTCTGCTTCCAGGGTTTCCTGCCGCCGCCGCGTACAAGGCCTCTGGTCTTTGTGGCATGGGTGCCGAGGCGTTCGTTTGCCATCTGACGCACCACTGCCTGGTGAATAACAGCTTCGTTGTATTCTACACCGAATACGCTGTCATTCAGCTCTATCTCACCGGCTGCCGCGCCGGCAGTGTTATACAGTGTTACTTTCGGCATTGAGATGTTCCTCCTTACAATAAGAACAATTTTCTGTTGTTCCGGACAATATTATTTGGAAGACTTAACTGCAGTCTTCACCATGACGAGACTTCCCTTGGCGCCGGGAATCCCGCCTTTAACCAGCAGAATGCTGCGGTCCGTGTCAACTCTCACCACTTCCAGGTTCTGAACTGTCACGCGATCGCCACCCAGCTGTCCAGGCATTTTTTTGCCTTTGAACACCTTTCCGCCGCCGCCGGACATACGCGCACCCAGAGATGCGGTCTGGCGATGATTTTTGGAGCCGTGGCTTTCAGGTCCACGCTGGTGATTCCAACGCTTAATCGTACCGGCGAAGCCTTTACCTCTGCTGATGCCGATTACGTCCACGAATTCGCCAGCAGCGAAGATATCAGCAGCCAGAGTTTGGCCCACCGTGTATTCCGGCTTTTCAGCCAGCCTGTATTCACGGAGATATTTAACCGGATCAATACCGGCTTTTTCAAACTGCCCCTTAACCGGTCTGGTTAAATGTTTTTCCTTGACAGCGCCGTATCCGATTTGTACAGCATTGTAACCGTCAGTCTCAACAGTCTTTACACCTGCGACAACATTCGGGAGAACTTCTACAACAGTAACCGGAACGAGGTCGCCGTTTTCAGCAAACACCTGAGACATTCCTAATTTTGTTCCCAAAATAGCTTTAGACATCTTTGCACCTCCTTACACTTTGATTTCAATGCTGACGCCGGCCGGAAGTTCCAGTCTCATCAGCGCGTCTGCCGTCTTTTTAGACGGATCAAGGATATCAATCAGCCTCTTGTGGATACGCATTTCAAACTGTTCACGGCTGTCCTTGTTGACATGCGGAGAGCGGAGAATGGTATACACATTCTTCTCGGTAGGGAGCGGAATCGGCCCTGAGACTGTGGATCCTGTTCTTTTGGCAGTTTCCACGATTTTCGCCGCACTCTGATCAATCGCTTTGTGATCATAGCCTTTCAGGCGAATTCTGATTTTTTCCTGTTTCGACATACTACTTAACCTCCTCGTTCATTTCATGAATGAACTGCTCCGTGGAAATTCCCCTGCATGGCAGGCCACCTTCCACTTCATAGTTTCTTGAACGGAGTTCAGGCGTTTTTTCGTAAACATCCTGAAACGTTCAGCCTTTAAATAATACTATTATTTTCTCATTGCCGCAACCATTTTATAAAAAATTTATTTTTATCCCTGAGCTTTCAATTCATCCGATAAGCACTGGTTTTTATCACATCTATTTTCATGAATATATCAAAAACACGCCTCCGTGTGTGTACTACCTTGCTCTAAAATTCCATAATTTTTTATAAACTAAGATACATTCACTTTATATTTTGCTTTTTGACAAGATCGAACACTTTTATTTATTTCTTTATCCTTTTATATACTTCTATTTAATATATAAAGAGATTTTTTCTGAGAACCACTCCTCTTTTGAATACGTTCATACATAAAAGAACGCAAAAAGACCGCAAGGTATTCCCTCACGGCCTCATTTCATAAATCCGGTTTTACAGATCCAAGTTGCTTACATTCTTTGCATTGTCTTCGATAAACTTACGACGAGGCTCCACTTTGTCTCCCATAAGAATGGTAAAGAGACGGTCTGCTTCCACAGCATCAGTCAGTTCCACTTTCAGCATGACACGCTGCTCCGGGTTCATGGTGGTATCCCAAAGCTGTTCAGGGTTCATCTCCCCAAGACCTTTGTATCTCTGAATCGCACAACCGTCACGGCCGATTTCATTCAACAATTTATCCTGTTCCACATCATCATAAGTATAGTACTTCTGGCGTCCTTTACGCACCTGGTAGAGCGGCGGCTGGGCTATATATACATGGCCTTCGGTAATAAGGGGTTTCATGTACCGATAGAAGAAAGTCAGAAGCAGTGTACGGATATGGGCACCGTCCACATCGGCATCGGTCATGATGATGATTTTATAGTAACGAAGTTTTTTAATATCAAAATCTTCCGCCACCCCTGTGCCAAAAGCGGTAATCATAGTACGGATGGCATCGGAATTCAGCACCTTATCCAGTCTTGCTTTTTCCACATTCAAAATTTTGCCGCGGAGTGGAAGAATCGCCTGATAACGCCGATCACGGCCCGATTTGGCAGAACCGCCCGCGGAATCACCTTCGACGATATAGATTTCCGTGAACTTTGGATCTTTCTCCGAGCAATCGGCCAATTTGCCGGGAAGGCTGGAAACTTCGAGCGCATTCTTACGGCGTGTCAGTTCTCTTGCCCGGCGTGCCGCTTCTCTCGCGCGATTGGCCGTAATGGATTTGGAAATAATTTCTTTGGCTTCCGCCGGATGTTCTTCCAGATAGGTACGGAGTCCGTCGGAAACAATAGTATCCACAATCCCCTTGACGTCCTGATTGCCTAACTTCGTCTTTGTCTGCCCCTCAAACTGGGGATTCGGAACCTTGACGGAAATGACACAGGTCAGCCCTTCACGGACATCATCACCGGACAGGTTTTCTTCATTAGGCTTCAACAAATTATTGGAACGGGCATAATCGTTAATAGTACGTGTCAGCGCATTGCGGAAACCGGTGAGATGCATGCCGCCTTCCACCGTATTGATATTATTGACAAAGGTGTACATGGATTCACTGTATCCCGCCTGGTACTGCATGGCGATATCCACAATGACACGGTCTTTTTCTCCCTCGAAAGAAATGACGCCGGGATCCACCAGATCTTTTCCTTCATTCAGGAACTTAATGAATTCCACAATACCGCCGGCATAACAGAATACATCCTGATGAGTCGCACCGTCACGGACATCGGTCAGTGTGATGGTGAGGCCTTTATTCAAAAACGCCAGCTCACGCATACGGACTTTCAGTGTATCATAATCGAAATCGGTGCCTTCTTTAAATATTTCTCCGTCCGGCTTGAAGGTTACCTGCGTCCCTGTTTCCGTTGTCTCCCCAAAAGTCTTCATGTGCTGGGTTACAACACCGCGGGCAAGCTTCATCTCATGGAAATGCCCTTCTCTTTTTACGGTGACCGTCGTCCATTCAGACAGCGCCGTAACAACGGAAATACCTACACCATGCAGGCCGCCGGAAATCGGATACCCGTCTCCGCCGAATTTACCGCCCGCATGGAGAACGGTGAGAACGACTTCCATCGCCGGTTTTCCCGTTTCATGGATCCCTGTCGGTATGCCGCGGCCGTTATCGGTAATCGTACAGCTCCCGTCATCATTCAAAGTGACCTCGATATGGGTGCAGAAACCGGCAAGGGCTTCATCAATACTGTTATCTACGACTTCATACACCAGATGATGCAGACCGCGGGCAGAAGTGGAACCGATATACATTCCCGGACGGAGACGAACCGCTTCCAGACCTTCCAGCACGCGTATATCCTTCGCGCCGTAATCGCTTTTCCCATTTTCACCGGCATGATGCGCCTGTATTTCGTGGATTTCTTCGCTCATAAAATCTCCTTAAAAGGCGGCAGTCAAAAAACGAACTGCCACTACACTCTTTTATTATTTCATCTATATATTCATACAAAGAAATTATACCACAAAATGCATTCCCCCGCATAAAGTCCGCAGGTAGCTTGCCGTCTGCCCCTGTTCCTTGCTCTCCCGTATGGTAGAATGAATGAAAGAACTATATTGTATTTGGATAAGGAAACGGCAATGAAAAAACTTTTATTTTTCATACTTATACTTTGCGCTGCAGGGTACTGGGGAATCCGTGAAGGAAACTCCTCTGTCAAAGATTTTTCCCCGCCGCGGGCAGCATCGAAATCCGAACCCCGCCGCACAGAAAAAAACTGGCTTGAAGAACTCACAGGCCGGATCGGTACGCTTATTACCACGCCCGCCGTGGAAGAGGGGAAATCAAATCCGTCTCTTTCACCGGACACGGAAGACAGCAAAAAGGACCCTTCTCTTTCCACGGTAAAAGAAAAGCTTGGAAACATTCTTCATTTTAAAGAATCTCTCGAAGCACGGGTAGACAGAAATAAGTTTATTTCCCAAAAGGAAATCCCTGATCTCCTGAAAAAAGGAATCATCGCCACCGAGGACCGCCGCTTCTACGAGCACGGCGCCATAGATCCTATCGGCGTCACCAGGGCGGCTGTCACAAACTACTTCGCAGGACATACCTTGGAAGGCGGCAGTACCATCACGCAGCAGACAGTAAAAAATATTTTTCTTTCTAATGACCGGACCATCCTTCGTAAAATGGAAGAACTCGCTCTTGCCGTCCAGCTGGAAAAATATTACACGAAAGACCAGATTCTTGAACTCTACCTCAATACAATTTACTTCGGCCATGGTGCCTATGGGCTCAAAGAAGCGAGCCTCACATACTTTGGCAAAGAGCCGAAAGATTTGGATCTTTCCCAATGTGCTATGCTTGCAGGACTCCCCCAAGCCCCCAGCGCCTATGACCCCATTGACCATCCGAAAGAAGGAGCACAGCGCATGACTGTCGTTCTCACACTTATGGCGCAGCAGGGATATATCTCTCCGGAAGACGCCGCAAAGGCAGCCATGAATTTATGGCTGAAATAAATCCAATACAAAAACCATTTCTCCCTATACAGGAAAGAAATGGTTTTTTAATCGTTTATTACAGAATGGCGTGGGCAATGACGAAGCTCATGCCGCAGGCGCAGATAACGCCAATCAGTCCGGGGAGCATGAAACTGTGGTTCAAAACGAACTTCCCGATTCTTGTCGTACCCGAACGGTCAAAGCCGATACATGCCAAGTCGGACGGATACGTCGGCAGGAAGAAATAGCCGTAGCATGCAGGAAGGAAAGACATAACCATGACCGGATCCATGCCCAGACCAAGCGCCATAGGCATAACGATAGCAACCGCCGCCCCCTGCGAATTTACAAGTTTGGAAGTAAAGAACAGAACCAGGCCGTACGTCCAGGGGTGCTGGGTCACCACGGAACCGAGGAATGTTTTCAGAACACCCATGTGGCTTGCAAAGTAAGTATCAGCCATCCATGCAACACCGTAAACGGAAACAAGAGCCACAATACCCGCGCGGAATACCTGGCTGTTCCCCACTTCCTTCGCTTTCGTTTTGCAGGCAAAGAGAATGAGGGCGGAAACAAAAAGCATCACCATCTGGATAACGGTAGTCATAGAGATAGCAGCCATCTTTCCCTTCGCATTCGGGAAATGCGGGAGCAAATCCGGGAAGTTGCCAAGGATGGCAATGCAGATAATTCCTATGAGGAAAATCCCCGTCGCATGATAATAGGAAGACGGCAGTTCACGCCCCTGCAAAGTTTCATTGTCACCGTAGATATACTCTTTTTGTTCAGGATCCTTTATCATTTCCTGGAATGCTTCGTCTTTTTCCAAATCCCTGCCGCGTCTGTAACTGTAAAAAGCCGCGCAGAGAACACCAAAAAGCGTAGCAGGAACGGAGATGGACAAAATCTGGAGCAGTGAATAATTCTGCCCTGCAGCCGCCATGAATCCGACAATGGAAACAACAGCAACGGAAACGGGAGAAGCGGAAACCCCCATCTGGGACGCGACCGAAGAAACCGCCATCGGACGTTCCGGACGGATATTCTGCTTAATAGAAATATCGTAAATGATCGGGAACATCGTATAAACGACATGACCCGTACCGCATAAAACGGTAAGGAACCATGTAGTCACCGGAGCAAGAATAGTAATGTGCTTCGGATTATTGCGGAGAAATTTTTCCGCATACTTCAGCATGACCGTAAGACCGCCGGAAGTCTGCAAAAACCCCGCGCAGGTTACAACTGCCAGGATAGTGAGCATTACGCCGATGGGTGGTGTGCCCGGTTTGTAGTGAAATACAAAAGTATACAGCATAAGGCCGATACCGCTGATAACAGCCAGCCCAATCCCCCCGTGCCGTATGCCGAGGAACAGACAAACAAGCAATACTGCAAATCCCAATACCATTTCCATAAGTAAAAAGCCCCCTCAATAATATACATTTATTCATCAATAATACGACTTAAAGTATATATTATTATTCTTAAATATCAAATATTTATTTGTCATATGAAATCATTTTTCCATGACTAATTCACATCATTTAAAAGATCTTTCTCCAAAATAAAAGCCCTTATCCGGTTGAGTAAGAGTTTTCTGTTGATCAATCTCCTGTAATAAGAATATTACCCGTCTGAAAAACTGCATCCGCCGCTTCAGGAATATAAAGTTTCACAGTATACTGTCCGATTTCTATTTTCTCTGTTTTTGTAATTACTTCTTTGCTTTCTATATATATGCCTCCTGTGCTGATACATCCCGGCAGCCCTTATTTTTAGTGTTATAATAAAAATAACATATATTTGTTTTAGAAATATAAGGAGGTTCTCATGGATTACAAAATGATCAGACTGGAACAGACAGAAGGAATTGCTGTCATTACCCTCGATTATGCGCCCACGCTGAATGCTCTCGACATGAACATGTCTCTCGAACTGGAAGACGCCCTCAAAAAAGCGGAAACGGCTCCCGATGTAAAGGTCGTTGTCATCACAGGCGCAGGCCGTGCATTTTGCGGCGGCGGCGATATCCGCTATATGAAAGCCCACTGTGAGGAGCCGGACTTCGCCAAAGAATCCATGGGGCCCCTGGCTAAAAAATTATCTGAAATCGTTTTATACATAAAAAAAATGTCGAAAATCGTTATCTGTGCCGTAGCGGGAGCAGCGGCAGGCGGCGGTGCAAACCTTGCTTTCGGGTGTGATTTCATTTTTGCCGCAGACAATGCTAAATTCCTTCAGGCCTTTGTAGGCATCGGCCTCTGCCCCGACACCGGCGGCGTATACATGCTCCCCCGCATGATCGGCACACACCGCGCCTTTGACATGTTCGTCACAGGCCGTCCCGTTGATGTAAAAGAAGCATTCCAAATCGGCCTCATCAAGGAAATAACTGCAAAAGAAGACCTCCTTCCGAAAACGATGGCTTTCGCAAAAAAACTGACAAAGGGTCCCGCCCTGGCATACAGAAACATGAAGAAACTGATGTTTGAAAGCATGTACAAAGATTTTGAAACCTTTATGGCGGCAGAAGAAATTTATCTTGGCCAGTGCTCGTCAAGCGAAGATTTCAAAGAGGGAATTACAGCATTCCTTGAAAAACGCCCCGCGGACTTCAAGGGAAAATAATAATTACACCACACCGTTTTATAAAAAACAAAAATAGCTGCCGGTCTCGGAATACCGCGGACAACTTCTGTCAGCCGGCTACCGGTTACCAACTCACAGCCAACAGATTATGAACTCCGATATCCTTTCCTGCAGGCATTGACGTTTGCCCGCTGTGCTATAATGTATGCATTCCTTCGGACTTTCACTCCGCTGAGATTGACAGGATATTTCCTGCGAATGATGGTTTGGGTATTTCAAAAGGAAATGCCTGCAGAAAGGATTCCTCCATGACAGAAAAAAAGAAAGTCGTTGTCGCCATGTCCGGCGGTGTCGACAGTACATTGACGGCGCGCCTGCTGCAGGAGGCGGGGTACGATGTGTACGGCGCCACTATGAATCAGTTTGACGGGCAGGATTTAACAGAGGCGCAGGAAATGGCTGACTTCCTCGGTATCCCCCACAAGGTCATTGATGTACGGAAAATGTATCAGGACGTAGTGCTGTCCTATTTTGTGGATTCTTACAAAAACGGCATCACGCCGAATCCCTGTATGATGTGCGATTTTAAAATTAAGTTCGGTTTTTTTTATGACACCGTCCGTGCTTACTTTGATTGTCCTTACTTCGCCACGGGACATTATGCGCGGATCACTTATGACGGTACCCGCGGAAAGTACCAGGTAGAAAAGGCCGCGGATATCGCCAAAGACCAATCCTACATGATGTACCACCTGACACAGGACCAGCTTGCCCATATCCTTTTCCCCCTCGGCCGCATGTATAAAAAAGATACCCGCCGTATATCTGAAGAAAAAGGACTCCCTACTTATAACAAAGCAGAATCGCAGGATATCTGTTTCCTGACCAGTGAAAAATCGTATGCCGAATTTTTACAGAATCATGCGCCTGAAGCGTTCCGCCCGGGAAATATCACAGACACAAAGGGACGTATTCTCGGAAGGCATAAGGGACTCCCTTTTTATACCATCGGCCAGCGGAAAGGACTGGGAATCGCGGCACGGACGCCGCTTTATGTTGTTTCCCTTCATGCGGGAAAGAACCGGGTCATCGTCGGTTCCAATGATGACCTTTTCCGTTCCGGCCTTCTGGCAAACGAGCTGGACTTCACCGATGGCACACCGCCCTCGCAGCAGTTCCGGTGCCTGGCTAAAATACGTTACGGTATCCGTGTCTATGACTGCACCGTGACTCTGGACGATCACGGCAGGGCCGTCGTGAAATTTGATGAGCCGCAGCGGGCAATTACCCCCGGCCAGTCCGTCGTCTTTTATGAAGAAGACCGTCTGCTCGGCGGCGGTACCATCATGAAAGCATTATAAATTGAATTGAAATGAATGCCTGCCGCAAAGAGCACACCATTGAAAAAGCAGAAGGAGTAATCCCCCCTGCTTTTTATTTTGTTCTCATAAAAAGAAATACCTGCACAGTACTGCCGCTGTCAGAAAGCCGGACAGGCATACATAAAAAGTCCCTCCGGACTGCCGCGGCAATGTTACAGCAGGGATGCGATCAACGGTTTTCGGCACAGCGGTTGTTCTCCCAAGTTTCCGCTTCGGATAAGGGAGCGGTTTCGTCAGCCGGTCTTCAGACATCATGATTTTCCATCTTTTTACCTTTTCTATATGCCTGCTGTTTCCGCAGACATTGTCAAGAAAACAGCCGAGCAGTGCCAAAGCGGTTTCCTTTTCTCCTTTTTTATGAAAGAAGAACGCTTCATTGACATATTCCTCAAAAAATATTTCCACTGCATCGGGAAGTCCTTCATAGTGAAGCATGGCATAAAAAGGAGAAACTGCTTTCCCGTAGACTTTCATTTTTTCTTCCGTCAATAAAAGTCCTTGCAGAGGATACATTTCCGCCAGCCGAAGAGCATATCTTAAATCCCGAGAAAGCGCCGCCACTTCTGCCTTCGTCTTTTCTTCATACAGGGAAAGAAAACGGGCCAGCGCCATACTGCAGGGCACATCCGCTTTGCCGAGAACTGTCAGAAATCGGCCAAGCTTTTCTGTATCCAGCCGACCGGCAGCCACCCCTATTTCCCATAAAAGTTCTTCTTTCCGGATGTCCAAAAGAAACATCTCTTTAATCGGCGGAAACCTGCCTGTCTTCCAATCCGCCTCTATGCGCGCCAGGACTTCGTTCGTATCGCAGGCGGGATACAACCGGGTAATCGTTTCCATGATGGAAAGAGCGTCCTCCTCACCGTTATACAGATCATGAACCGCAAGAAATAGGCGCAGTGACGGCGGCAGATTTTTCCGAATTTCCATGCTTCTTCTCCCGTCAATCAATGAGTAGGCACGTTCTTTACCCATACCGCAAAGCCAGGATAATTCCGCCCGAAATCGTGAACTCTCATGAAGCAGACGCTCTTCCGCCAGCTGGTACATATGCTTTTCTTCCCTGCTTTTCGCAGCGCCCTGCTTTTCCAAAGATGCCGTGCGGATCGTTTCCGCCGTGTCCCTGCTGTGGACACCGAGCAGGTAAAAAGGATTTTCTCTGAAAAACATTCCTCTATTCCTCATGACTGTATTTCTTTTATTCTAATATATACAGGCAAACATAAAAATGCTTTTCCCCTTTGGTATAATTGAAAATATCTATCCCCGTTCCGGCAAAGATCCGGTTCTGTTTCAATAACAGCAGAAAACACAAGGAGGAGCAGAATGATTTGTCCATGGGCTTTAAAAGACGAGTTTTTAAAGACTTATCATGATGAAGAATGGTGCCGTCCCCATCATGATGATACTTACCTTTTTGAGATGCTGGTCCTGGAAGGTGCCCAGGCGGGGCTTTCCTGGTCTACGATTTTGAAACGGCGGGAAGGATACAGAAAAACATTTTTCCATTTTGATATTTCCCGCTGTGCCGGCATGACGGATGAGGAGATGGAAGAAATCGGAAGAACGGCGCCTGTCATACGAAACAGACGAAAAATAAACTCTGTCCGCCAAAATGCTCGCGCCGTCCTCGCCATACAAAAAGAGTGGGGCAGTTTTTCCCGTTACCTCTGGCATTTTACAGAAAATAAAATCATTGTTCATTATCTGCAGGATAACGATGATTTGCCTGCCAGTTCTCCTTTATCAGAAAAAATAAGCGCTGATTTAAAAAAGCGGGGCTGCACTTTCGCCGGTCCCGTGATTATTTATTCTTTTCTCCAGGCGGCAGGCATTATCAATGACCATCTGGAAAGCTGCCCTTTCCGCAGTACAAACCGGACCTGATCTTCTTTCACAGGAAGATGTTTGTATCCTGTTTCCTTTCTCTGTGATAGAATAAACTATATTTCACTTATGGAAGGTTTTTATGGATCTGCTTCCCTATATCATCATCTGCCCCCTCGTATTCCTTGCGGGATTCGTCGACGCCGTAGCAGGCGGAGGCGGACTGATTTCCCTCCCTGCCTATATCATCGCGGGGATCCCCGTACACAATTCCATTGCCACAAATAAGCTCAGCTCCTGTATGGGAACCCTTCTCACCACGGGAAAATTCGCAAAAGACGGGCTCATCCCGTGGAAGCCCGCATTGGCAGGAGTCATTTTTGCTTTTGCAGGATCATCGCTGGGTGCCCATATCGCTCTTATTCTTGACGCCCGTATATTCATGACTGCCATGCTTTTCATTCTTCCCGTCACCGCTTTCTATGTGACACGAAAGAAATCCATGGCAGAAAAAGAGCCTTTCCCTTTCCAAAAAACAGTGCTTCTCAGCTGCACCATGGCGTTTGTCATTGGCATTTATGACGGTTTTTACGGCCCGGGCACGGGAACATTCCTCATCCTTCTCCTTATGGGTGTCGCCCATGTCCGCCTGAAAGAGGCGAACGGCATCACGAAAGTTATCAACAGCACGACAAACCTTGCCGCGCTGTTCGTCTTTCTTGCAAATGACGTCGTCCTTCTCTCCCTCGGTCTTGTGGCAGGGCTGTTCAATATGGCAGGCAATTATTTCGGCGCCCGCTACTTTGAAAAAGGGGGCACGCAAAATGTAAAGCCTGTCATCATCATCGTCCTTACCGTCTTTTTCGCCAAGGTGGTCTACGAATTATTTCTCCGTTAAATATCCGGCGCTCTTTGCATGAGGGCGTCTTTACTTTTTAAAAGAAAATCCCCACGCAAAAGGACCGCGCCGTTACGGACACGATCCTTTTTCTTATCAATGATAATAATATTTACCAATAAATATATCCAACCGGCCGGTACAGATCAGGCAAAAGGAACCCACTTGCCCTCTTTCACCTGCAGTACGTCAAGATCCATTTTCGGATCGCGGTTCGCATCAAATTCAAACTTGCCCGTCGCTCCTTCAAAGCCTTTGATCTGTGCCAGGGTATCACGGAACTTCTTGCGGTCTGTCGTGGTTCCCGACTGTTCCACCGCCTGATGAATCAGGTACATCGCGTCATAAGCCTGGGCGGCGAACTGGTCCGGTTCATGGTTGTACTTTGCTACAAACGCTTTGCGGAAAGCCTGTGCTTTTTCCGTCTGGCGGTCCGCATTCCACGGAGTGGCTACGAGCGTGCCGTCAGCTGCGGCCCCTGCCTGGGTAATGTATGCCGGGCTGTTGAAGCCGTTATTGCCGATAATCGGCTGGGTCATTCCCATTTCACGGGCTTTCTTTACAATGAGAGAGCCTTCCTGGTAAAGACCGGCAATCGCGATGACATCCGGATTGGATGCCTGGATTTTTGTGAGCTGCGCGGAGAAGTCGGTATCTTTATCAGCAAAGGTTTCTGTATCGACGACTTCCACGCCCATTTTCTTAAACACTTCCTGATAAATTTCATTTTCACCGACCATCTGGTCGTTGTTATTGGAATACATGACGGCGACCTTCTTAAATCCTAACTTCGCCTGTGCTTTTTCAAGGGTAACAGGAATTGCCAGTTTGCCGGGAATCGCATTACGGAAAATATAATCACCGATGTCGGTAATCTTCGGAGCAGTGGTGCCTGTGCCGAAAGCGACTACTTTGGACTGCTGGGCAATCGGGCCGGCAGCAAACATTTCTCCCGATGTCATCGGGCCTTCTACGGCAAGAACCTTATCCTGCTCGATCGCTTTTTTCATGGCATTGATCGCTTCCGCCTTGACCAGCTTGGTATCGTAGGTTTTCAGATCAATCTTTACTTTTGTTTTCGGATTATTGTTAATTTCCTCCACGGCGAGATCCACTCCTTCTTTCATAGCCACACCGTAAGCAGCGCCGGGACCGGTATAGGCCGTAATAAATCCGATTTTTACAGATGATGCATCAGCCGTTTTTCCTGTCGCGCCATTGTCTTTCTTATTTCCGCCGCAGCCTGAAAAAACAGCGGTTAACGCAGCTGCCGCCAACACAGTGGCCATTCCCTTTACAAAATTTTTCTTCATCATGTCTCCCTCTTTTTCTCAAAATAAATCGGCAAACATACACCTTGCAAGAAAACAAAAAACGCCTCACAGGGACTATCCCTGCAGAGGCGCTCACACGCGGTACCACTCCGCTTTTCACTCATGGAAACCGAATCATTCAGGTAATAAAAAATCCCATCTCCGGCCAATGCTGAAGATAGGGGCGAAAACTCCGCGGTACCACCCTACTTTGTTCTTAAAGGTTTCCTATTCGTAACGTGAATGGACGCCCTTTCCTACTCATTTCGGAAAAAGTGCTCGCGAGGGATATGGAATGCTGTTCTCTTCCGGTTTTCACCATCCACCGGCTCTCTGCATGAATTTCACAACAGACCTTTTTGTCTCGTTCATGGCATTTATTTGCTGTAAAAGATATGACATATCATAAGGGAATCCTTTCCCTCTGTCAAGTATTTTTTCAAAAAATTATTTCATCAATTTTCTGAATAGATAATTGCAGGAAGCGCCCTTCACATTATTATGAAAAGCTTCTTTAATGTTTTCAATCCATGATTGATTTGAGAAAGGATTCCTTGTCCCACAATGGTTTTCTATTCTTCCCTGATCCCCAAGAAGCAGCTTTTGATTTCTTCTATATTTTTTGTTTTTCCCATTGCCAATGCCAAAAGTAATCTTGCTTTCCACGAAGACAGGCGGCCGCCTAAGATAATCCCGCTGTCTTTCATGGAAAGGGCGCTTCCCTCATAGCTGTATTCTTCCTCAACGCTCCCCGAAGGCACTCTTGTCGTCAGGACGATGGGCATTCCTTTTTCCCGCAGATAGAGAACCGCTTTCCTGCATTTCGGCGGGACATTCCCGCAGCCGATCCCGTCAATGACAAGACCCGCCGCTTTCCCCTCCGCTCCATAAACGATTCCGCCGTCCATCCCTGACCAGCAGGTGATGATCCAAATATCTTCTTCTATTCTATCTGTATGAATCTTTTTATGCTTCACGGGAATGCGTCCGTATTCCACCCGGGATCCGTATACCGTACCGATGGAGCCATAATGCAGATCACGGAAGGTATCGGGATTTGTGGTGTGGACTTTAGTCACGTCCCAGGCTGCATAAATGCGGTCACCCAAACACACGGTAACCCCCTTCCCTATGGATTCGCCAGATGCCGCTGTGCGAACTGCGGCAAGAATATTTGCCGGCCCGTCAGCGCTCAAATCCGAAGCCCCCCGCATAGCACCGGTGACACAGACAGGTTTTTCCGTTTTTAGTACAGCCTCAAGAAAGAATGCCGTTTCTTCCAGCGTGTCCGTCCCATGGGTGATGACAAAACCATCCGCTTGATCCGTATCCGCCAAACGGTCAATCAGTTTCGATAATTCAAACATATCCGCTGCGGTCATCCATCCGCTGGGCTTATTGGAAAATTCCAGCACGTCCACGTCAGCATAATGCGCCAGCCCCGGCACAGCAGCGGCCAGGTCTTTTCCTGAAACAGCCGGCATCAGTCCGCCGGTTTCCCTATCTTTTTTCATGGCTATGGTTCCGCCGGTCGTAATGACCAGAATTTTTTTCATTTTCCACCCTCCGGTAAAGAAATATTTCTTTCATTGTAGCATATGATCTGCCAATACAAACAAGAAAAAGACAGACTGCCCGATTGCAATCTGCCCTCTGTGGAGGCGGTGCCCGGATTCGAACACGGGGATACAGGTCTTGCGGACCATTGCCTTGCCGCTTGGCTACACCGCCATAAAAATAACAGTAATAGTATATCGTATTTTTTCGAAAAAGTAAATCTGATTTTATTATTTTCTATGATACGTTTTTTATCCATCTTCATAAATCGCAACCTGCATATTATAATGGAAATGATCAGCACGTTATTTAAGGAAAGGCTTTCTATGAATTTTACTTACGAGTTTCCTGATATTACCGGATATATCCAAAAAAGCGGCACTTATAAAAAGCCTCGCCGCATCAGCGGACTCCGTCTCGGAGAAAACAGGACAGCCGTCGAAAAACGTTTCCCCCTTTCTCTCTCCCGCCGTGATGAAGATAAAGATATTGATTACTTTACCGTTTCTACGAAAGAAAAGATTTCTCTCTTTGATGAAGAAGTCGCTTCTCTCGGCTGCAGTTTCGTGAAAGGGAAAGCAGCTCTTCTCTTTGCCGATTTTACCCTTTCTACAGAAGAAATGAAAAAACGCCTGACTTCTCTTTTCGGCAAGCCGGTGAAAGTGAAAGATGTTTTCCTCTGGACGGACGCGGCAACTTCCATCTTTCTCATGGTAAATGAAAATTCCGCTTCTCTCATTTTGGTGGACACGGCTCTTGAACAAGCTTATATTGATGAAGAGCAGCTGGCAAATTCCGCTGAAATGGAAAATGCCGGGTTCAGAAAAACACTATGGAAGAAATACGGAGATCCCGTGGGCCGCATCGGACAAAAAACATATATTGTCCGCGCTCTTCTTGTGGGAATTCCGACAGCAGCCATGTTTGCCTTTACCTGGATACGCCCTGAATTATTCGTAGGCGATGCGAATATATTCATCCTATCTTTCATGGTACTCGGCACACTGGGTTTCGTGTCGCTCATCAGTCTGGCGATACGCCGCCTTTCGGATATCGGTCTTTCCCATTTATACTACTGGGGATTCTTCGGCTTTCTTTTTATAAGCAACCAGGCCGGCGCCAAACTCCTTAGCGATGAGCTTCTTGCCACCCGTATCACCGGTATGTTCTTTTTTGCCGCCGTTACACTCCTTGCCTTTATCCCGGGACAGAAGACAAAAAACAAATACGGACCTGTACCGAAGTAATATTCCTATCCGACCGGCGCAATATAAAACTCCGACTGTCATGGATATCATGGGTCGGAGTTTTATATTGTCTTAAAAATTATTTTGTAATCTTGGCAACAACGCCTGCGCCTACGGTTCTGCCGCCTTCACGGATTGCGAAACGCTGTCCTTCTTCCATCGCTATCGGGGTAATGAGTTTTACGCTCATTTCAATGTTGTCCCCAGGCATGCACATCTCTACCCCTTCCGGCAGGTTGATGTCGCCTGTTACGTCTGTCGTTCTGAAGAAAAACTGCGGACGGTATCCATTGAAGAACGGCGTATGGCGGCCGCCTTCGTCTTTGGTCAGGACGTATACCTGTGCCGTGAATTCTGTATGCGGGTGTACGGTTCCCGGTTTTGCCAGTACTTGTCCTCTTTCAATGTCCGTACGGTCGATCCCGCGGAGCAGGGCTCCGATGTTGTCCCCTGCCATGGCCTGGTCAAGGGTCTTTCTGAACATTTCTACGCCGGTGATTACGGTCTGGGTCGGTTCGTCCTGCAGTCCTACGATTTCTGCAGCGTCCCCTACTTTGACGGTGCCGCGTTCTACTCTGCCTGTCGCTACGGTGCCGCGTCCGGTGATGGTGAATACGTCTTCTACAGGCATCAGGAACGGTTTGTCGGTGTCACGCTGCGGTGTCGGTACGTATTCATCTACGGCTTTCATCAGGTCACGGATTTTCTGTTCGTCTTCCGGGTTTCCGTTCAGCGCTCCCAGTGCGGATCCTACGATGATCGGCACTTCATCGCCGGGGAAGTCATAGGAGGACAGCAGGTCGCGGATTTCCATCTCTACGAGGTCGATCAGTTCCGGATCGTCTACCTGGTCTGCTTTGTTCAGGAATACGACGATGGCCGGTACGCCTACCTGTTTGGCAAGAAGGATGTGTTCACGGGTCTGGGGCATCGGGCCGTCTGCCGCGGATACGACCAGGATTGCGCCGTCCATCTGTGCCGCGCCGGTGATCATGTTCTTTACATAGTCGGCGTGCCCGGGGCAGTCTACGTGTGCGTAGTGGCGCTTTTCGGTTTCATATTCTACAGTGGATGTATTGATGGTGATACCGCGCGCTCTTTCTTCCGGCGCTTTATCGATGGACGCGTAGTCCAGGAAGTTTGCATTGCCTTCTTCAGACAGTACTTTGGTGATGGCCGCGGTCAGGGTGGTTTTACCGTGATCGACGTGTCCGATGGTACCGATGTTTACATGCGGTTTGGTTCTTTCATAATGTGCTTTTGCCATATCTTCTCTCCTTCAATAAAAAAAAGATTTTTCGCTTTTCCTATTATACATATAAAAACGACAGGAAACAAGGAAGCGCCGAAAGGTATCCTTATTCCCATAAAGATTCCCCAAGAAATGTTTCTTTTTAAACAACGTCATAAAAAGCAAATAAAAAATCCCCTGACACAGAGGATCTTCTACGCTGGTGGCGGCTCAGAGATTTGAACTCCGGACACAGCGGGTATGAACCGCTTGCTCTAGCCAACTGAGCTAAGCCGCCATGGAGCTGATAACCAGGATTGAACTGGTGACCTTATCCTTACCAAGGATACGCTCTACCGACTGAGCTATATCAGCAATCTATATGAATGAAGATAATAAACATGGTTGCGGGGGCAGGACTTGAACCTGCGGCCTTCGGGTTATGAGCCCGACGAGCTACCAACTGCTCCACCCCGCGTCATTGGTGGGCGGAATAGGATTCGAACCTATGAAGGCAAAGCCGGCAGATTTACAGTCTGCTCCCTTTAACCACTCGGGAATCCGCCCACATGGAGCTGGCAATAGGACTCGAACCTACGACCTGCTGATTACAAATCAGCTGCTCTACCAACTGAGCTACGCCAGCACATCAGTGACAAGAGTTATTATACATACAGGCCACCTTATTGTCAAGAGTTTTCACGGGTCGTTCCTATCGCTTACGCCTACTGATTATAGCACCAACCGCCGCTGCTGTCCACCATTTCCACAGCCATGGCAGTCAGGCATTCCCTTTTCAAAATGAAATACTCTTTACTCCGTTTCTTCTTTGCGGCTCACCAGTTCCGTCGGCCCGCTGACATCACGGTTCAATACTTTCTTCGCACCTTTTAAGAACTTCGGACGCGCAATCAAAACGATGCGGCCGCAGCCACGGCATTTGACACGCATATCGCTGCCCAGCTGGAGGACCTCCCATTCGGAAGAACCGCAGGGATGCTGCTTTTTCATCTGTACGACATCACCGATGCGGAATTGGATAAATTTCATCATGTCACCCTATTTCTTCGGTACAAATAATAATCGGATCGGAAAATAGCAGGCACCCGGCGGGATAAACCGGATATATAGATCTTTCCCCGCTTCCCAAGTTCCCAGCTTCTCATAATCGTAAATGGTATCATGGCCGAACCAGCGGGTTCCATAGCGTTCCGTACGGTATATACGGAGCAGCCTGCGGTCCTGCCCGATTTCCAGTGTCCCTTCAAAAACACCTCCGTTCGGGTTCAGATAGAGATCATACTTCCCCGTCCCTTTGCTGTGGATTGTCAAATGGCAGGTAATACCGTAGTTCCCCGTATTTTCCCGCCCGATGAAATTAAGTTCGTCCCTTCCTTCCTGAAAAAATGCTGTGCTTTCGGCAGAACCCAATTCAATTTTTCCTGCGTTTTTTTCCGCGTCCCACACGCCGCTTTCAAAATAAACGTGCATGGGAAATGTTCCCCGCATTTCATGGGAGTCCGGAGGAAGGTACCTTGCCTTTTCCAGATGCTTTTCCACACTGCCTTCATAAGGAAGAATAGCTGCGCCGAATCGAACGGGCGACGACGTTTCCACTTCCACGATACCGCTGACCAAATCATCTTGCCGGATTCCTTTTGCGTTATCTTCAAAAAGAATAGTCCGCTTTCCTTTCTCCAGCATAACGTTTCGCGGCGGCTGCTGTTTAGCCGTCACTTCTCTGAAAGAAAGCGTCTTTCCCGTAGGCACGTAGCTGCGGCTCGGTTCCCCCCGGAGCGTACGGACGACTTTGATCTCTTCTCCTTTATCGCTTACGCCATAAACCGCAAGACGTGCCGGTTTCCCCGTCTCATTTACATGATAATAGTAAATCCGGCCTTTCCCCTTCAATACAGTACCTTCCGCAAGAATTCCGTAGTTTCGGGCATATTCAGGGCTGTCTGATAAGATCAGCGTATCTTCCGCTTTTATCTTTTCCAAAGGGATTTCTTCATAGGAAATATCCAAAGGCGACGCCCCTGCCGCAGTAACCGCTCCGCAGGCGGCGGCCGCCATAGCGGCAATCCATGTTTTTATGTTCATTACTTTCTGCCTTTTGCCCTTCCTGCCAATGTTTCCGCCATGGATGCTATTTTACGGAACCGATGGGCCAGTCCCGACTTGGTGATGCCGCATAGATCCGCCAATTCCGCCATGGAAGCGTCCGGATTTTTCATGCGCGCTTCGCAGGCGGCGCGAATAGACGGTGACAATTCGGATAATCGTTTATACTGCAATAATTTTTCCACATCCCGCATTTGGCGGACGGCAGCGTCCACTGATTTCTGCAGATTTGCCGTTTCACAGTTTACCTGGCGGTTGACACGGTTCCGCATATCTTTCACCACGCGGACACTTTCAAAATCCATATAACTGTTTGCCGCGCCGACAATCTGCAAAAAAGAGCTCACATCATCACCGCCTTTGATGTAGACAATGTAATCATTTTTTCGATCGGTCATACGGGCATTCAATTTGAAAGAACGCATCACGGCAATGAGTTCTCCGGCAAACCGCAGCGACTGTGTCACCAATTCCAGGTGATAATCGCCCTGCGGCCGGCTCACCGTACCGCCGCCAAGGAAAGCGCCCGCCAGATAAGACCGCCGTTCTTCGGCAGATACCAGCCGGCCCGCATCACGGATATCCATGAGCGGATCCAATCCCATTTCCCCAAGGAACCGCAAGCTGTCCGCTGACGGCCGGACGGTCAAAGTATACACATTTTTCTTGCGCAGCTTCCGTCCCTGCCGCACCATAGCCGACGGCATAAGATTGAAGTCTTTTTTCAGGCAGACGAGGACACGGCGGGCAACGGCGCTGTTCCCCGTAGAAAATTCCACGCCCTTTTTCCCCTGCGCTCCCGTAACAATTGCGCCGCCCATACGAAGAAGTGCCAGCAGTTCCCCGCTTCTGCTTTCTTTATCGGGACGGACAACACGGGCAAGCTCATTCTTCACCTGCTCCGTAAATGACATTACTTCGCCCTCCCCAGATACCCCGACAATACTTCAGGCGCAATATTGGTTTTCAGAAGTCCGGAAATACGGATGATTTCATTACAAAGCGTATCCGTATCATGAACAGCACCTTTTTCAACGCCGAGCAAATCCGCTTCAATAAGGATTATTCCCATACGCTGGATTTTCTTCCGATCTATTTCCACCGGATACGCCTGTACTTTTTCATAACGTTTCAGTACATCTTTCTTCGGCACACCGTTATTGACAAGAACATAGTCAATGACCCCTTTCCCCACATGATCGACAAGGGCTTTTAAATGGTCACTGACGGTATAACCGAGGGTCTCGCCCGGCTGGGTCATCACGTTGCAGATATACATGCACGGCGCGGAACTTTCCTTGATCGCCGCAAGGATTTCAGGTACAAGAAGGTCGGGAAGCACGCTGGTATACAAGCTGCCCGGACCCAAGGTAATCAGGTCGGCATTGCGGATTGCTTCCAACGCATCGCCTACAGCAATGGGAGCCGACGGAACGGTATCCACATGGATGATTTTTACTTTGCCGCCTTTTTTTTCGACATAAGCAGCAATTTCCGATTCCCCTTCAATCGTACTGCCGTCGGACATTTTCGCGCAGAGGCGGATTTTCTGCGCCGTTGCTGGCATGACCTGCCCGCGGATATTTAAAACGGTGCTGGCCGTTTCCAAAGCATTCTGCACATTTCCGAATTCCTTCATGAGCGCCGCCAGGAATAAATTGCCCAGACTGTGGCCCGCCAGTTCTCCTTCCCCGCCAAAACGATATTGGAAGAGCTGTTCCAGTACTGTTTCTTTATCTGCCAAAGCCACCAGACAATTGCGTAAATCCCCGGGCGCGACAATATTCATCTCTTCACGAAGCCGGCCGGAAGAGCCGCCGTCATCCGCCACCGTAACAATAGCGGAAATATTGGAAGTCTTTGTTTTCAATCCGCGGAGAAGCATGGACAATCCGTGTCCTCCTCCGATAGCCACGACTTTCAGCCCGCGGGACAATTCCCATTTTGACACGATATGGCGGGACACGCTTTCCTGATCTGGTGCCACAAGGCTGAAGAAACGTTTCACCAGCCTGCGGATCGCCCACAACATGAAAAACAGGCCGATGAACACGAAAAAGATCCCTGCCGCAGCAAGAAATGTATAGCTGTAAGTCCCTGTAAGAACGAACAGGAGGCGAAGTATTTCCTCCTCAATCCGCCCAAAGACCTGGTAGTTCATAACGAGAGCAGCACCGAATGCCAACAGCATAAGGCCGAAGGAAAAGAGCAGCATCCATCTTTTTATATTTAACCCGGGATAAAGCCACTGCAGGAGCAGTTTCATTTGTTTTCCTCCTACTTATCATCTGCATCGCGAACAATGCGGTTCCTGTGCAAATCACGGTGTTCCACGTTCACATGGGCATGCTTTTCTTTCAGGTGGGCTCCCAGTTTTTCTGTCACGAAAACGGAACGGTGCATACCGCCGGTACAGCCGATAGCAATGGTAAACTGCGTTTTTCCCCGATCTCTGAACTGATCCACTATGAATCCCATGAAATTAAAAAGTTTTCTTTTAAATTCTTTGGTAACCGGTGATTTTTCAATATATGCCGCCACTTCCGGCACGCGCCCCGTCCAGTGCTTGTATTCTTCCACATAGAAAGGGTTCGGCAGGAAACGGACATCAATGACCATATCGGCATCAATGGGAATACCGTATTTGAAGCCAAAGGAAAATACAGTAATCTGCATGTCCCGTTTCTTATCCACCGCGCCGAAACGGCTCCCCATGTATTCCTGCAGATCAGCCGGTTTCATAGCGGTAGTGTCGATAATGACATCCGCCTGTGCGCGGACACCGGCAAGAATTTTTCGTTCCGCCTCTATGCCTTCCTGAATGCGCATCGTTTTGGCCAAAGGGTGCTGCCGACGGGTTTCCATATACCGCCGCACAAGAGCTTCGTCCGATGCTTCCAAGAAAACCACTTCATGGGGAATCCCCCGTTTATTCAATTCGTCCAGCGCCTGGGGAAGCGCGTCAAAAAAAGAACCGCCCCGGATATCGGAAACCACCGCCACATGGCGGGTATTGGACGTACTCTTCCAGCAAAGGTCCGCAAAACGGGCAATCAGGACCGGCGGCAGGTTATCCACACAGTAATACCCCATATCTTCCAGCTTCTGCATGAAATTCGTTTTCCCCGCACCGCTCATGCCCGTGATAATCACAAAACGAAACCGTTCCATTACTTATACCTCCAGTACATATTTCTCTATGGCTTTTGCCACGCCATCCTCATTATTCGATGCCGTGATGAAATGGGCCGCCGCTTTTGCCGATTCCGCCGCATTTTCAACGGCAAAAGACCAATCGGTCAGATTAAACATGGAAATATCGTTATGCCCGTTCCCAAAAGTCATCAAACCTGACAAAGGAATCCCCCAGCGGTCACAAAGCTCGGCGAGCGCCGCCCCCTTGGACATGCCTTTCCTGTTCATTTCAAAAAACTCCGGCTTCGATTTCACTTGGTTCGTGGCATAGCTGAACTTTTCAGAAAGTACCCGCTCCACCTCTGCCATGACCTGCGGGTCTCTGTCAAATACCAGGAGCTTCGTCGGTTCTTTGGCAAGCGTCCAGAAATCCTCTCCCAGGACATGGGCGGAAACGCCGCACTGCTTTTCATAACTCTCCGTACGCTCATCGCGGAAAGGCACGTACACTTCATCATCAATATAGGCATGCATGTACCATCCCCGTTCATGGGCCGTATCTATAATGCCCTGTGCCGTTTTCATATCCATTGTCACATCGCGGAGCACTCTGCCGCTTTCGCAAAGCCCCACAAACGCACCCGTATAACAGATCAGCGGCACATCTCCAAGACCGATGGCTTGCCCCCATGGGCGGGCAGCCTGAAACATACGGCCCGTGGCAATAACGATGCGGATATTTCTTTCCATCACTTTCCGAAGAATATCTTTCGTATAATCGGAAAGTGAAATATCATCATGGAGAAGCGTGTCGTCCAGGTCGATCGCTATCATTTTTACCGGTGCCATTCATTCCTCCCTTTGAGCGTCCCTTATTTCCGCTTCAAGGCTTTTCCAATTTGTTTGTACCCTATTATAGCATAAGAAGAAACACCCGAATCCGTGTGAAGCGGATACAAAGTGCTTCTTCCGTTCTATATTTCATACCTTACCGAAACAAGAATCAATCCTTGGGGCGGCGCAGTGAATCCCGCTTTCTCTCTGTTCCTTGATTCCAGCACCGCAGGGATACCCTCCGCTTTCCGTTTTCCTTCGCCCACTTCCACAAGCGTTCCCACTAAAATGCGCACCATGCCCTGGAGAAAACTGTCTCCGGTAAAATCGATCTGCAGTTCTCCCTTTATTTCTTTCATTTCAATTTTGGAAATACAGCGGACCGCAGACTTTTTCATTTTCTTATTTCCGCAGAAGGAAATGAAATCATAAGTTCCGATTAAAAATGCTGCCGCTTTCTTCATTGCTTCTACATCAAGAGGCTTTCCATACTGCCACACGAAGCGTCGTTCAAACACATTTTTCTCCGTCGACGTGCGGATCCGGTAACGGTACATTTTCTCCACCGCATCAAAACGGCTGTGGAAACGCTCTCTCGCCGTCTTCATATGCTTCAAAGCAATATCGTCAGGTAAAAGCATATTCAAATCCGTTTCCAACTCTTCCGCTTTCCTCTTTTCTTTCAGATGGAAATTCACCATCTGTCCCAGCGAATGAACCCCGGCGTCTGTCCGTCCCGCGCCGATGACCTGCACCTCTTCCCCCGTTATTTTCCGAAGAGTTTTCTCCAATTTCCCCTGAATCGTTTCTTCCGTACGCTTTTGCTTTTGCCAGCCCTCATAGCGGGTACCGTCATACTGTACGATGCAGCGATAATTCATAGAACCTCCTTATAGCTTCCGTTATTCCCATTGTACGCAGAGCCCGCAGCAGCGTCAAACAAAACTATATTTACTGCAACTCCATATGATATAATATTAACAGTTTTAAACTACTTTTTTATATTTTGAAAGTGAGTGAACCTGATGAAAAAATTATTGACAGCCCTTGGTGCGGCAGCAGTCATCGCAACCATGACCATGCCGGTTTCCGCTGAAAAACTGTGGAAGTACAGCGAAACCGTTACCATTGACCTTGCTGAAGCACGGTACAAGCCGACCACCGATGGCCACGACATACTGGAATTCGTTGCGGTAGAACAGCTTCCTGACGGCACCTGCACTTATACTTATGTCTATGACAGAACCGCCGGAACCATCCAGGTGAAAGAAATGGAAAAGACCACAAAGAAACTCCATTATAAGAGCAACTTCTCCGCGACCTCCGTCAACTCCACCAATCCCGTTATCCGTGAACGCGCACAGATGGCAGAAGCGGTCTACCAGAGAAAAGTACATAAGAAGTAAGCCATGGACGCCGTTTATGAAGAAATAAACCGCGACCTGCTCCACTTCATTGCCAAAGCACCGTCTGTTTTTCATGCTGTAAACAGCATTCGGACGGCGCTTTCTTATGCAGGTTTTACGGAAATACGGGAAGAAGACCCGTGGCAGATTGAAAGAGGCGGGAAATATGTCGTCACAAGAAACGGCTCCGCCCTCATGGCATTTACCATCCCTGAAGACGACGGTCATGCGTTCCGCATAACGGCAAGCCATGGCGACTCCCCTTCTTTTAAAATCAAAGAAAATCCCGAACTCCGCGACGCTGCGTATGTCCGGCTGAACGTGGAAGGCTACGGCGGCATGATCATGTCCACCTGGCTCGACCGCCCCCTGTCGGCAGCAGGCCGTATCATCGTTTCGGAAAATGGAACACTCGTTTCCAAACTGGTCAATCTCGATCGGACGACACTCGTCATTCCCTCCGTCGCCATCCATATGGACCGTACTGCAAACGGCGGGCACGCCTGGAATATACAGCAGGATCTCCTTCCTCTTTACGGGACGGCGGACGATTCCCTGTCCTTTATGGATGCCGTTGCCGCTGCAGCACAGGTTGCGCCGGAAAATATTTTAGGCCATGACCTGTACCTTTATTCCCGTATAGAGGGAACCCTGTGGGGAGAGCGGCATGAATTTATTTCTTCCGCCAGGCTGGATGACCTTCAATGCGCTTTCGCCGCGTTCCGTGGATTCACCGCAGGAAAAAAGGAAAAGCATATCTGTGTTTACGCCCTTTTCGATAATGAAGAAGTTGGCAGCGCCACAAATCAGGGCGCCGGTGCCACCTTCCTCAAGAATACACTGACAAGAATCTCCCGTTCTTTGGGTTACAGCTATGACGAAACACAAGCCATGATTGCCCGAAGCTTCATGATTTCCGCCGACAACGGCCACGCGCTCCATCCGAATCATGGAGAATATGCCGATCCCGTAAACGCGCCGCGCCTGAATGAAGGCATCGTCATTAAATTCAATGCCCAGCAGAAATACGCCACTGACGGATTCTCCGCCGCCTTCTTCCGCGACCTTTGCCGCCGCGTAGAAGTACCGACACAGGTCTTTACGAACAGGAGCGATATCCCCGGCGGTTCCACCCTGGGAAATATTTCCAACACCAAGGTTTCCATGCCTACGGTGGACATCGGACTTCCCCAGCTCGCCATGCACTCCTCTTATGAAACAGCAGGCACGAAAGATACCGCTTACCTGGTCATGGCATGCACCGCATTTTTTGAATAAGCTGTATTATTTGTTTACAGGCAATAAAAACAGACACCGCTATGAAATTGTATTTCCGCAGTGTCTGTTTTTATTGGCTACACTTCCGCTTCATCCAGTTCCTTCACATAAGGTTTTATGTCAATCAGGCTGCTTCCGTCAATAGCATCCAGCCCGATTACAAAAAGCCTGTTCTTTTCCCGCCTTACCAGTTTGACCACGCATAGATTGATGGGATTCGGCCGGTGCGGCGAACGGCTGGCAAATACACCGTAAGGTTCCTTTGCCCAGGGCGGCACCGTTTGCAGGGCCGTGCGGTCAGCTTTGTGGGCAAAATATAAAACAACATAATATTTTCCATCCTCCACATGAAGCAGTGCCGCTTCATAAGCCGGAAAGATTTCAATTTCACAAAATTTATCAGAAAGCTTTCCCTGCCGCGGCGCTTCTTTTACTGTTTTATAAGGACTATGTATTCTCCCTGTTTCTTTTAACTCCATTTTTCCTCCTTTAAACAAGTAGAAATCATTCACACCTATTCGTTTTAGACTATCATTTATTTATAATAATCTCAATGTGCATCATTTTACCCGATTTTTTATACAACATCAAAACAGGATATGTAATACTCTCAAGTTTCAGTTACCAGATTTTTATCTTTAAACTTAAGACAAACTGTGATAATATAGCCAATAAGAAACAAATTGTTTGAGAAATATTTCACAGGAGCTTTTATGGACAGACGACAGCAAAAAACGCGAACCGCCATTTTTGACGCCTTCAGCGAGCTTTTATCCGAAGAATCTTATTCACGCATTACCATACAAACCATCATCGACCGCGCGAATATCGGACGGAGCACTTTTTATTCCCACTTCCAGACAAAAGACGACCTTTTGAACGCCATGTGCACGGAACTCTTCCGGCATATCATCGACGGCGTCATGAATCATGACCTCCCTGCAGACCATCACAATGCCCCCGGTGTGCCGGATCCTGTTTTCTGCCACATCCTCCAGCATATCAAGAGCAACTCTTACCATATCAAAGATCTGCTTATTTCCGAAAGCAGCGATATCTTCCTTAAATATTTCAGGGACAGCCTGCGCAGCCTCATCAGCATATATATTCTCCAGTCCCCGGACCATCAGAGAAGGGATATACCCGAGGAATTTCTTCTGAACCATATCACAGGCAGTTTTGTGGAAATGGTCCAATGGTGGGTAAAGAATCGTATGCAGCAGACGCCGGAGGAATTGGATTTCTGTTTCCGTTCCGTTATCTATCCTGTCATATGAAGATAAAAAGCCATGTTTGCCTACTGGGGGCGGGACAGCAAGACAAAGAATCCCATCAGATCAGCGGCCTCCCGTATACACTCATGCTGACGGACTATAAAGGCCGCACCATCAAAATGTCCTCAGACATGTCCAATGAAAAAACACAGGAACCTGCGTAAAAATCCCCTGCCGCGCATCGGTAAGGGATTTTTCGATTTTCATCTGTCGAGTACCAATAAAAGCAACACTGCCTGTCAAACGTCAGTCAGTGTACCAGCAATGATCCTGTCTTGTTAGCTGTTAGCTACGAGATTAAAGCCGACAACCGGAAGCCGGCAGCTGAAAGCTCTAAAACCGTAACTCAGAGTGAAACGAAGAGTCTATTACCGTAATGACGAAAGCGGTAAGCATGATTCCGTATTCTGTCAGCTGATTCCCGTTTTCTGTCATCAGCATAATAGATTTTTCACTCTTCATAACAATTATCGTTTACCGCTTTCTCTACAAAGTATTCTTGTGATCGTTCGGAAAACCCAATGACGAGGTGTCAGGCCAACTGCTTTCCTTACCATAATAAAATAAGTGCGGCAGGGGAAATATTGTATTTCTCTTTGCTACACTTATATGGTACTAATGACGCTGTAAGAAAAAGTGTCATAATACTGTTTTCCGTTTTCCGACCGCTGACTTCTGTTAGCTGATAGCTGATTTCCGTTTAGGTTTCCCCTGATAAAAGCAACTCTACTCTTAAAACGTCATCCAGAACTATGCGAAGGATCTATTACCGTGGTGAGGAAGACTGTAAGCATGAATCTGACTTCTATCTTCTGTCAGCTGTTTTCTGTCTTTTATCCTTTAAAAAGTAAGGCGCATCTGGTACCACACCACATTGCCGTGAACCGATACGGATATTCCTTCGTTAAGAAAACCAAACTTGCCATAATAATGGATCAGTTCTTTCTTGCAGGTGAGGACAAGACCTCTCCTTCCTTCCTTTTCCGCATCATGGATAGCGCGGCGGAGTACCAGTCCCGCATAACCTTTCTTCCGGCAGGCAGGAACCGTATTCAGCCCGAAAATCATCTGCCATGCGCCATGTTCATCATGCATATCCGCTTTCTCATACATTTCATCTGTAAGATCCGCAAGGTTTGTCACCATACCGTCCGCAAAGGAAATCAATTTTCCCTTTTCAAAGAGGAGCCAGAAATGATTGCCGTAATAAGTGAGCCTCTCTTTGAAAGAATCCCTTGTCGCCGCCTCGGCAGGAGGAAAACACTCCGCTTCCACCGCAGACACCAATGCCAGATCATCTATCGTTGCTTTGCGTATTTCCATAAAGTCCTCTTCTTCCCTTTCCTCTATACCAATCCGTAAAAAAGCACCTACCGTCCAGTAAGTGCTTTTGTCTTATCAGATATCAGTACAGCTTCGCTCCCGCAGGGATATGGTCGTCTACCATGAGCAGATGAAGTTTTTCTTCACCGTCTTCTTCATGGATTGCAGAAAGCAACATACCGCAGGAGTCGATGCCCATCATATTCCTCGGGGGCAGGTTCACGATAGCGATCACCGTCTTGCCGATGAGGTCTTCCGGTTCATAGAAGGCATGAATGCCGGAAAGGATGATGCGGTCTTTGCCGGATCCATCGTCCAGTGTGAACTGAAGAAGTTTCTTGCTCTTCTTGACTGCTGTGCAGTCTTTGACTTTCACTGCGCGGAAGTCCGATTTGCTGAAAGTTTCAAAATCAACCGTATCTTCAAATAAAGGTTCTACTTTTACTTTGGAAAAATCAATTTTTTCAGGAACGGCAGGGACGGCCTCCTTCACTTCCGTTTTCCCCTGGTCGCCTTCCGGCCGCATCGCAGGAAAAAGAAGAACGTCTCGGATACTGGAAGAATTGGTCATGAGCATGAAAAGACGGTCAAGCCCGATGCCGAGTCCGCCTGTCGGGGGCATACCGTATTCCAAAGCAGTGAGAAAGTCTTCATCGATAGGATGCGCTTCGTCATCGCCATGCTCTCTTTCTTCTACCTGCATTTCAAAACGCGCCCTCTGATCCAGCGGATCATTTAATTCGGAGAATCCGTTTGCCAGTTCGCGTCCATAAATATAAGACTCGAAACGGATGGTATATCTCGGGTCTTTGGGATCCAGTTTGGACAGCGGAGATACTTCGATGGGATGCTCTGTAATGTGGACAGGCTGGATAAGGTGTTCTTCCACATAATCGTCAAAAGCGGCTGCCAGAAGCTTGCCGAAACCGTCAAATTCACCGTATTCCACATGAAGTCTGTCGCAGATGGCACGTGCTTCCTCAATGGTCTTGCAGGCATCAAAGTCTTCCCCGGTGTATTTCTTTACCGCTTCTGCCATGGTGAGTCTCGGCCATGGGCCTGCCACATCGATTTCTGTTCCTTCATAGGTGAATTTCGTAGTGCCGTAAGAAGCCATAGCGCAGGCTGCCACGATCTGTTCCGTCTGGTCAATGACATCATCGATATCGCCATAAGCCTGGTATGTTTCAATAGCGGTAAACTCCGGATTATGACGGGTATCCATGCCTTCATTGCGGAAATTGCGGGTGATTTCAAATATGCGTTCATACCCGCCGACAAGAAGTCTCTTTAAATAAAGTTCCGGCGCAATGCGGAGGTACATGGTCATATCCAGCGCGTTGAAATGCGTCATGAAAGGTCTTGCATTCGCACCGCCGTAGAGCGGCTGAAGAACCGGCGTTTCCACTTCAAGGAAACCGTGTGCGGTATACCAGTTCCGGATGGCCTGGAGCATATTCGCCCTCTTGATGAACGTCTTTCTTACTTCGGGATTGGCGATAAGGTCAAGATATCTCTGGCGGTAGCGCTGTTCCTTATCCGTAAGGCCGTGCCACTTTTCCGGAAGCGGGCGGAGAGACTTGGAAAGCATGGTGAAGTGCAGGACACGGATGGTCGTTTCTCCTGTGTGTGTAGTGAATACAGTGCCTTCCACTCCAAGGATATCTCCCATGTCTACCAATTTGAAGAGGTTCCATTCATTTTCACTGACAGTATCTTTCCGGAAATAAAGCTGGATATCCCCTTTTTCATCACGAAGCGTGCAGAATGCCGTTTTTCCGTGCCCGCGGATGATCATAATACGGCCTGCCACTTTGACATGCTCCTCGCTTGCTTCCAAAGCTGCCGCATTCGCATGAATATCTTCACTGTGATGGGTGCATTCATACTTTCCGCCGTAAGGCTCAAATCCCAGTGCGGCAATCTTCTCCAGCTTCTCCCTTCGGATCAGCATCTGGTCGTTCAGTTTTTCTTCCATTCCGAAACCTCTCTTTGCATATAACCAATCAGCAATAAAATTTATGCTTTGATCTTAATAACTTTATACTTTACAACACCGCTTGGCGCTTCCGCTTCTACAATATCCCCTGCTTTGGCACCCATCAGTGCGCGGCCGACAGGAGACTCATTGGAAATTTTCCCTTCAAAAGGATCCGATTCCGTGCTGCCCACGATCTTCACCGTTTCTTCTACATGGTCTTCCAGCGCTTCAATGGTTACCGTCATTCCTACATCGACGCGGCTCTTTCTCCCTTTTTTGCCGCTGTCAATAATTTCCGCCGTACGGATCTGCTGTTCCAGTTCCTTAATACGTCCTTCTACGAAAGACTGCTGGTTTTTTGCATCATCATATTCAGAGTTTTCAGAAAGGTCGCCCATAGCGATGGCTTCTTTCAGACGTTGTGCTACCTCGCCGCGCGTCTTTGTACGAAGTTCATCCAATTCTTTCTGTAATTTTTCAAGACCTTCTTTTGTCACAAGTGTATGCTGCAATTCTGCCATGCCAATTGCTCCTTTTTCTATAAATATTTTATAAAACTCCCATTATAAGGATATATTATTAAGTATAAGCAGATAAAAATGTATTGTCAATTTGATAAGAACCGTTCCTTACGACTCCCGTTCCGTTTGGAAAGTCTTTTTACAAACAGAAATAGGGGCCTGCCTTCCAAAATCATTTCTGCCATAGGAAACAGATTTCCTCTTCCTGTTTTTCCTTTACCGGATTGAGATCTTCCCTGTTCTTTATTTATAAAAAAATTCTGTACCCATAAAAAGAAAAAATATCATTTTCTCAATTACATAAGGCTTCTTATCAATTTCAAAATCATTTCGGGCAAATAAAGTCCATATAGGGAGAAATGAGGAGATTTCAGCCTCTCACAGGACAATCGGATCCCGGACCGCATCCATTGTTTTTGCAACATATTTATCAGAATGAATAAATATCCATTTTTGAAGTCATTGTCCTTCCCCAGATATTTTTAAAAAAACCGATAAAAGCGGCGTTTCAAGATTTCTATTTTTATAGTCCCCGGAAATCTGAATGTATCATGATGTATCACTCCAATCCATATCAATATCCGATAGCGTTCCATTTTTTTCGTTTTTCTTCATTTTTCTTTCTTCTCCTCAAAGGTCCTCAAAAGTCCTCAAGGATAAAGAAATATATTTTTTTGAAATTTCCTATTGTACTTCCTGTTTATCTGTGGTATATTTCTCTCAGCAAAAATATTACGCGCCCTGCATGAAAGTGCAGCTGAGCTGCGGAGCACTTCTTTAAGTGAACGGTTTTCTTTGTTTCCCTGTTTCTTTCACCATAACGAAAGTAAATGGGGATTGCCTATGCCTGAAAATCGGGCATTCCGGTGAGATTCCGGACAAATATCTTCCCCCGTTCCGAATATGTGTCGGAAATTGGTACGAGAAAGAAGGGAACTACATTGTCTGAAAGCAGAAAAATGGGAGTGGTACAGCTCACCACAGTCACCGCCATCAACATGATGGGATCCGGCATTATTCTTTTGCCGGCAACACTCGCGGAAATCGGTACGGTTTCCATTTTCGCCTGGATTCTTGCCTCTATCGGCGCTACTATTCTTGCCTACGCTTTTGCCAAATGCGGTATGTACAGCAAAAAGGTAGGCGGCATGGGCGGTTACGCGGAATACCGGTTCGGCCGTCTTGGAAACTTCCTTTCCAACTACACTTACGCCATTTCCCTGATTATCGCCAACGTGGCTATCGCCACCGGCGTAGTCAGCTACGGTTCTTACGTTTTCGGTTTTGACCTTTCTCCCATGGAAGTTTGTCTGGCAACCATCGGCACGCTTGTCGTCGCCGCCTCCATCAGCCTTGTCGGACCGAAAAAATTCGGCAAATTCACCTCTTTGGGCATGATCTGCATTCTTCTTCCGGTCATTGGCCTCCTTCTCTGCGGCTGGTATTTTTTCAGCCCGGATATCTATATGGCTGCCTGGAACCCTCATGATATGCCTTTCTATCTCACCATGCGCGATTCCATCGCCGTCATTCTCTGGGCATTCCTCGGTCTCGAAACAGCCTGCGCCAATTCCGACACGGTGGAAAATCCTGAAAAGAATGTGCCTGTCGCTGTTTTGGCAGGAACGATGATTGCCGGCGTATGCTACATGACCTCCACAGCGATTATCGGGGGGCTTGTTCCTCATACAGAGCTGGTATCTGCCGGCGCGCCTTTCGGCCTTGCTTACGCAGCCATGTTCGGAAATACGGTGGGACATATGGTATCTGCCATGCTTGTTGTTTCCTGCTTCGTATCCCTCACCGCATGGCAGTTCACCATCTCCGAGGTGGTAAGAGAGGCTGCCACCATCGGCCACTTCCCTTCCTATCTCCGGAAAGTCAATCGTTTCTATGCGCCTTACATGGCGATCGGGACCCTGGTCTGTATCCAGTCCCTACTGACGCTGTCTACAATCAGCCCCTCTCTGTTAAAGCAGTTCAATGTCCTTATCAATCTTGCCGTCATGGTCAATCTCATTCCCTACCTGCTTGCCATGGCTGCTGTTCCCGATCTGCAGAAAGAAGAAGGCATCTCCGCGGCAAAAGCAAAACTGCCGAACATGGCAGCTATCATCGGCGGTGTATACAGCGTATACGCGGTATACGGCTGCGGATGGGATATCATCCTTTACGGGACGCTCGTTACCGTCTTCGGCATCATGATCTATATGCTGAAAACAGCCCGGCTTTCCCCTGCCGGATTCCAAACCTATCCGCCAAAAAAATAACGTTTCAAATCCAAGCCTCCGAAGGGAGGTTTTTTTACTGCGAGACACCCACGATAAAACCCCTCCCGAAAGAGGGGACTTTATTTCTTATAAGCCAGGATTTCTGTTTCCGTATTTACATCATATGCTTCTTCCCATTCTTCAGGAAGATTGTCCAATTTTTCCCATTCCCTGCATTCTTCCCCATCATCTTCCAAATTGAGGAAAGGGGAGAAATAAACAGGTTTTCTGATCTGCAGGTATCCCTTTTCAAAGATAAAACGGACTGCCTTTGTAAGATACACGCGGTATTCCGCCTTCCCTCTGCGGAAAAGCGTCTTCTTCTCATTGATGATCCGCACTTCTTTTATTTCTTTTTGAAGGGCATGATCTTCCTGCACCACGGCAGGGCGGCTCGAGTGGATTTCTTTTTCTTCCGCTTCACGGAAAACCCATTCCAAAACATCCGTCTTTTTTCCGCCAGCCGCCTTATCCGTTATTTCCTGCGTCATGATATAGCATTTTCCGCTGGCATAAATACCGACGGGCAGGAGATATACAGGATGGAAAATGGACGGATCGCATCGGTACTTTTCAAAAACCTGTCCTGCCATCCCTTTTAAAATCTTCAGTGTTTTTTCGCTGAATCGTAAATCCAATAATTCCATGTTTTCCCTTTCTGATGAAAATATCCGCCTCGCGTAAATAAAGGCGGACATTTTTTATTTCTGTTCTTTCTTTTACTTCGTCCCGAAAATCCTGTCTCCCGCATCGCCGAGTCCCGGAAGGATGTATTTCTTTTCATTCAACCGGCGGTCAAGGGCAGCGGTGTAGATTGGCACATCCGGATGAGCGTCATTCACGATTTGTACGCCTTCCGGCGCGGCGACAAGACACATAAACTTGATATTCTTCACGCCTTTTTCTTTCATCATGTCAATAGCCGCCACGGCACTCCCCCCGGTCGCCAGCATCGGATCGATCAATATGAAATCACGGTTTTCCACACCGGGAAGTTTGCAGTAGTATTCCACAGGTTTTGCCGTAACGGGATCGCGGTACAAACCGATAACGCCTACACGGGCGGAAGGAACAAGTTCCAGAAGCCCGTCAAGCATGCCGAATCCCGCCCGGAGGATGGGGACGATCACCACTTTCTTCCCTGCCACGCGTTTTCCTCTCATTACCTCAAGGGGCGTTTCAATTTCTATATCTTCCATGGGCAGGTCACGAGTCAATTCATACCCCATGAGCAGTGTGATTTCCTTCAGAAGCTTTCTGAAATCACCGGAACTGGTTTCTTTCTGACGCATAATCGTCAATTTGTGCTGAATAAGCGGATGGTCGATTACCTGGATCTGCATTTTATTTCCTCCTGTCACAACGGGTTTTCCGATTTTGCTTCCATTATTTTATCACTTTTTATTTTGGATGTCTGTAATTCTTCCGGTGGCCCGCCGGAAATATTCTTACAGGCGCCGGTGACGCATATCTTCCCATGCCATAATCACCGCGCCGCCGGCAAGAATAATCTGGACCGCCAGATGGATCCAGAGAAAGAGGAAGATCAGGCCGATGAGGGAACCGTAAGTAACGCCCATGCCCGATATATGGAGAATATAGTAACCGTACCCTGCCGTCAGGAAAAGGAGGGCCGCCGCCACCAGAAAGGAAGCAGGAATGATGCATGTCCATTTCGTGATGTACCTGTTTGGCGCATAACGGTAAAAAGCCGATAAAGACAAGCTCATAACCACAAAAGGAATGGCATACCGCGACGGCCGCCAGACCTGCCAGAAAACAGGCGGCAGTTCCATAATATAGTCCTGTACAAGGAATACGGCGGCATTGGCAAAAACGATCAGCGTAAGAGAAAGAATCATGGCAAATACAAGAAATACGGTAAAGAAACAGGCTTTCAGGCTGACCTTGAACCACGACTGGATATTTCTGTCCTGGAAAAATATTTTATCCATCCCGCGGACAAGGACGGCCGTCCCCTGTGAAGCGGTCCACACTGCTCCGCCGAGACCGGCAAAGAGCCATATCGTACTCCGTCCCGCGATGATACGGGCGATATTTTCCTCCATACTTGCCGCAAACTGGGCCGGCAGATATTGCAGCAAATCAAGGATCGTATCAAGCTGGGGCGCCGCAAAGAACAAGATACAGTTAACCAGGAAAATCATAAACGGAATGAGCCCGAGGATAAAGCAGTATGACGCTTCTGACGCAAAGGAGCCCACATCATCATCGATATATCTTTTGATCAAACACTTTATGAAGTATACGGCTGCCGGATCTGAATTTTTTGGTTCCATATGCCCACCCTGCCATTCTGAAAAACATCATAAAAAGGGAGGCATAAAGAAACAAATTTCACTTCTCCATACCTCCTTTTGCTGCACACAATCAGAAATATCTGTGTCTTTTATTATAGCACCAACTCTTACTGTCCGCTCTGGCTCTTCTTCGCATTGGCGTTCTTGTAGCGGAGCTGCTTGGAAAGAACCATCTTGCGCATGCGGATACTGGAAGGCGTCACTTCCACCAATTCATCATCGTTTATCCATTCCAAAGCGGATTCAAGGGTAAAGAGGCGGCACGGCGGCAGTTTAATGGCGTCATCGGAACCGGAAGCACGGGTATTTGTCAGATGCTTCTTCTTGCAGGGATTGACGTCCATATCCTGCTCACGGGCATTTTCGCCGACAATCATGCCTTCATAAACTTCCACGCCCGGGCCAAGGAAAAGTTCCCCTCTGTCCAGTATGGAATTCAGGCCGTAAGCGGTGGTCGTGCCCGCTTCGAAAGCGACAAGCGAGCCTCTCGTTCTTTCGGGAATATCTCCCTTATACGGCGCATATCCCTGGAATACATGGTACATGATGCCTGTACCACGGGTGGTGGTGAGAAGTTCATTTCTGAATCCCAAAAGTCCGCGGGCGGGAATGGAAAAGTCCATCTTCATATATCCTGCCAGTTCTTCCATGGAAATCATTTCCGCGCGGCGCGGACCGAGTCCTTCCATAACGGCCCCCATAAATTCCTGCGGCACTTCAACAGTCAGCCTTTCCAAAGGTTCGCAGCGCTTGCCGTTGATTGTTTTATAAATAACCTGCGGTTTGGATACTTCCAATTCGAACCCCTCCCGCCTCATCGTTTCAATGAGAACGGACAGATGAAGTTCTCCCCGGCCGGAAACGAGGAATGCATCGGATGTTTCCGTTTCTTCCACACGGAGAGCCACGTTCGTTTCAATTTCTTTCATCAGGCGGGCGCGGATGTGGCGGGATGTAACAAAATCGCCTTCTCTTCCCGCGAAAGGACTCTTATTGACATGGAAAACCATGGACAGCGTCGGTTCATCGATATGAATGGATGGGAGCGCTTCCGGATTAGCGGCATCGGCTACCGTTTCACCGATATTGATGTCTTTAAATCCTGCCATCGCCACGATATCCCCCACGCCTGCTTCGGCGACGGGAGTACGTTTCATTCCCTGCCAGTTGAAAAGCTGTCCTACATGATCAGTACGGATTTTTTCTCCATCCGTAATGGCCACGGTCATTCCCTGCTTGACCGTTCCCCTGGTCACACGGCCGATCGCCACTTTGCCGAGATAATCATCGGCTTCCAGCGTGGTTACCATGATCTGCAGTCCTCCACCCGGATCACCTTCCGGAGCGGGAATCCGTTCCAGAATCGTATCAAACAGAGGCTGCAGATCCTTCCCTTCATCATTCATATGGAGTTTGGCGATGCCGCTCCTGGCGGACGCATAAACCAGCGGAAAATCAAGCTGCTCATCATCAGCATTAAGCTCGATGAAAAGTTCGAGAATTTCCCCTTCCACATCAGACACACGCTGATCAGGACGGTCAATCTTATTGATGACGACGATCGGTTTCAGGTGATGCTCAAGAGCTTTACGGAGAACATACTTCGTCTGGGGCATCGGGCCTTCATGGGAGTCAACAAGGAGCAGGACACCGTCCACCATGTTCAGGATACGTTCCACTTCCCCGCCAAAATCGGCATGCCCGGGCGTATCTACGATATTGATCTTCACACCATTATGCATGACAGACGTATTCTTCGCCAGGATTGTAATTCCCCGTTCCCGTTCCAGCGGGTTGGAATCCATGACGCGTTCCGCCACCTTCTGATTTTCCCTGAAAATATGGCTCTGCTTCAGCATGGCATCCACAAGAGTGGTTTTACCATGATCGACATGGGCGATGATCGCAATGTTGCGGATATCTTTTCTGATCATTTCTTTCCTTCTTCTCTCCGGCCTTCCGCCTCAATCTATAAATCCACAGTCTAACAAAATCTTTGTATCGGTAAATACAATTTATTTTACCACATCACAGACTCGGATAAAAGTATTTTCAAAAAATATTTCCCTTTTTATGCATCATATTTTTGTATTACCCCCTTGAACTATGTTAAAATGTAATTAAAGAGAGAAGATTTTTCTCCCTGGAATTTCATTTATAAAAGAAAGGTGGGCTGATGATCATGTTAGATTACAAACGGATTCTTGTACCTTACGACGGTTCCGAGTACGCAAAGCGGGCTCTTGACCGTGCCGTTTCCGTGGCAAGATGCTGCGACGGCGCAAAGCTTTTCATTGCGACCGTTTCCCGGCCGATGCCGCCGATGGAAAAAATCGCGCGGGAAAAAGCATATGTCTTTGACGCCGATAAAAAAGAACCGGAAAAGAAAGACCCCGGGCAGGTTATTTTGGATGATTCAGAAAAACTCATTCCCGAGGATATTCCTCATGAATTGATTTTCCGTGTAGGCAATCCGGGATCCGTCCTGCTGGATCTCTCCTTTGAAAAAAACTGCGACCTGGTCATCATGGGCAACCGGGGCCGCAGCGCTCTCAAGAGCCTTTTCATGGGTTCCGTTTCCAGCCATCTGGCAAGCAACGTGAAATGCCCCATCCTTATTATTAAATAGTACAGCGGAAATACCGCGGAAAAGGAGGTCCGTCATGCTTACTTTCAAAAAAATCCTTGTTCCCTTTGACGGGTCGGAACACGCAAAGCGTGCCCTGGCAAAGGCTGTATCACTGGCGCAGTGCTGTGACGGCGCAAAGCTGTATATCATCACTGTTGACGAAGATGTTTCCGCGCTGAGCATGAATAATCTGGAAAGGGCTTACATCAATGAACAGATGCAGGCCATCCACTTCCGCCCGGCTGATAAAACTCTTGATGAAGCAAAAGCTGCCGTCCCTGAAGGAATCGAAGCGGAATATATCGCCAAAACCGGAGATCCCGGCATGCTGATTGAAAATACGGCAGACCAAATCGGCGCAGACCTGGTTGTCATGGGCAGCCGCGGCCTGGGCGCCCTTACGGGCATGCTTCTCGGCTCCGTATCCAATTACCTGCTGACCCATGTGGAAGCGCCTGTATTCATTGTGAAATAATTTCCCGTAAGACAAAACGCCGACCTTTTAGAGGGCCGGTGTTTTCTCCCTCCGGTGCGGCTGATATTTTCACAGGTATTTCTTTATTTTCCGCACAGAAAAACCAGATTTCTCCATTACAAAAAGAAAGGCGGTTATTATGCTGGATTTCAAAAAGATTCTCATTCCCTATGACGGTTCCAGCCATGCGAAAAAAGCGCTGAACCAGGCTATTTCCCTGGCGCAGTGCTCAGACGGCGCAGAACTCTATGTCGCAACGATTTTAAACAGCACCATCCCCGCGGATGATGATCCCGACCAGGTCGACATGGCGGAAGTCGAAAAACTCATTCCTGAAAACATCCCCCATAAGGTTCTTCTTGAAATGGGGGAACCGGTACCCATGCTCCTCTATCTGGCAGGAGAAATCGGTGCCGATCTGATCATCACGGGCAGCCGCGGCCGCGGTACTCTCAAGAGCCTTTTCATGGGTTCCGTTTCCAGCGGCATTTTGAAGAATGCGAAATGCCCTGTCTTTATCATAAAATAAACTTTCCAATTGAAAATACCGATACCGGACTCCCTGAAAATATGTCTGACTTTTTCAGAGATAGTGCGGTATCGGTATTTTTATGATGCTTTCGGCCCTTCCACCTTATAGTACCAGCAGTAAAGCGCAGGAACGACCAGCAGCCCTATAGCAGTCGCAAGAAGGAGCCCGCCGATAAACGATACGGCAAGGGGACGCCAGAACGGACTGGGAATCAGCGGAACAAAACCAAGTACATCGGTTACACTGGAAAGCATGATCGGCCGGAAACGGAGCGCCGCCGACTCGATGACCGCATCATAAGGCTTCTTCCCATCTGCCAAATGCTGGCGGATCTGGTCAAGAAGGATAATGCTGTTCCGGACAACCATGCCGGATAAGGCCAGCATACCGACAATAGACACGAATCCCATGGGCTGCCGTGTAAGGAACAGCGACAAAATCGCGCCGATCAGCCCCAAAGGCCCGGTTATGCCCGCAATTACCATCAGCGGAATCTTATCTAGCTCAAACATCAGAATCATAAGGATAAGGAAAATCATGATCGGAACCGGCGCCGCCAGGTACTGTACGGATTTTTCACTGTTTTCTATAGCCCCGTCTTTTTCCAGCGTATAACCGTCAGGCAGATGTTCTCTAAATTCCTTAAGCGTCCGGTCGTACAGTTCATTGACTACGGAATCGGCTGTCTTATCCCCGCCGGTTTCGCCGCGGATAGTGATGGTCGGGTGCAGATCGCGCCGCCAGATCGTGCTTGTTTCATTCTCATAGGAAATATCCGCGATTTCCCCAAGGGGCACATACCGTCCGCTCCCCACATGGACAGGGAGGGAAGAAAGATCGGCCAGCCGCGCCGCATTGCTTCCTTCCAGCCGGAAGCTGATCGGCACGAGCTGATTGCCCTGATAGGATTCCGCTACTTTATAGCCTGACAATTTCACATACAGATCCCGGGAAATGGAATAATTATCTCCCCCCAGTTTCCTTACTTTATCCTGATCGATTTTTAACCTGACAACCGGTGTTTCTTCCGGCCAATCCATACTGACATTCTTCATGCCGGGATACTGAGAAACAAGAGCCGCCGCTTCTTTGGCAAACTTTACCGTATCTTCCACATTCTTTCCTGAAAGCCGCAGCATGATCGGGTATTCAGCGGGAGGCCCCGTGGTAATCAGCCGGGCATGGGCTCTTGCATCCGGATATTGTTCCGCAATAAATGCCAGCGTATCGTCACGAAGGCTGTCTCTCACCTTGCTGTCGCGCGCCACAAGGATCATTTGTCCGTGGCTGTCTTCCGGCGCCAGCGGATCAAAAAGCAAAATAAACCTCGGCGCGCTGTCCCCTACATAGGTGGAAAAGGAAGACACCCGATCATCCCCGTATAAATTGTCCGCAATGCCCGCCATGACCTCTTTCGTTTCCTTGATGGATGCGCCGGAAGGAAGGTTCACATCAAGAATGATTTCCGGCCGTACGGAATCGGGGAAGAACTCCTGGTTCACAAAAGGAATAAGTGCCACTGTCCCTGCAAAAATCGCTGCTGTGCCTATGATAACCGTCTTTTTGAAACGGATGCACCAGGCGATTGCCTTATAAAACAGTCGGTAAGCCCTGTCCGCAAAAGCGGATTTCTTTTCTCCCGCCTTCACCCTGATGAAACGATACCCCAGAACCGGACTTACAAAGATGGATGCCACCCAGGAAAGAAGAAGCGTAGAAGCAATGACCCAAAAAAAGGCTCCCACATATTCCGCTGTCTGCCCTGCGGCAAAACCGACAGGAATGAAACCCGCCGCTGTAATAAGCGTCCCGGCCAGCATCGGTTTCGCACACCCTTTATACGCTGCCTGGGCTGCCGCCAGACGGTCCATCCCTTCTTCCAGTTTGACCTGCATCATTTCGATCACGATAATCGCGTCATCTACAAGAAGACCGAGCGATACGATGAGCGTACCGAGAGAAACGATATGGAGATCGATCCCCTGCCATTTCATGTAAATAAAGGAAGCGCATACCACCACCGGAATGCACAACGCCAGTACGATCCCGCTCCAAAATCCCAGTGACAGGAAACTGGCCGCCATGACGATAACGATGGCTTCCAGCAGGGATTTTGTAAATTCATGAATGGAATCATTCACCACCGACGGCTGATCTGCCACCTGTTCAATATCCAGACCGGCAGGAAGTTCCGATTTCTCTTTTTCAATTTCTTTCTCCAGATTTTTCCCGAGAACCAGATTATTTCCGCCGGGCGCCATAGATACGGCAATTCCTACCGCCGGTTTTCCATTGAAATACATGAGAGATGTTTCCGGATCCGCATACATCTGTGTAACTGACGCCACATCGCCCAGATGAAAAGAACGCTCTCCCACGTGGATCGGAAGTTCTTTCAGTGACTCCACCGTATCCAGAAGCCCTTCTACACGGATCGCCACATTTCTGGAATCAGTGTGAATCATACCGGCAGGCATCATCGCGCCCTGCTGCTGCAGCATGGCAAACACGTCTGACGGTCTCATGCCGAAAGAAGCCAGCTTATTCTGATCCATTTCGACATAAATCTCCTGCTTCTGGACGCCGAGAAGTTCTACCTTCTGCACATCCTCCACCCCTGTCAGGCGCCGCCGGATATTTTCCGCATATTTACGTTTTTCCTCATAAGAAAATCCGTCTCCCGTGACGGCGTAAATAGAGCCGTACACATCATCGAACCGGTCATTAATATAAGGCCCCATGACTCCCGACGGCAGACTGCCCCATTCATCATTGACCAGATTGCGTATTTCATGCCAGCGGGTCTGCATCTCCTCTTTCGGTACAGAATCTTTCAGATTGACATAAATCACGGTTTTACCGTCATGGGTGAAAGATTTGATATAATCGAGCCCCTTGGTATCCTGCAGTTTCTTTTCCAAAGGATCCGTCACCTGCTGCGTGATCTGCTGCGCCGAAGCGCCCGGCCATGCAGCCGTAACCACGGCCTGTCGGATTGTAAAATCAGGGTCTTCGCTGCGCCCCAGATGGAAATAGGACCACAATCCGCCCGTAATGATGGCGATAATGAAAAAATAGACAATCTGTTTATGCCTGATCGCCCATTCTGCCAGATTCAGGCCTTTCATAACCGTACCTCTTCCCCTTCATGCAGTTTCTGCACACCGGCGGTCACTACACGGTCGCCTTTCTGCAGGCCTGAAACGATCTCTACCGTATCATTCCCATACTGTCCCGTTTCCACCTTCTGCAGATATACTTTATGATCCCGCACGATCCACACGGCAGGCTGCTCCGACTGTGCAGCCATAGCAGAAAGCGGCACCATGATCTGTTCATTCCCCTGCGGGTCATCAAAAGATACTTCCGCCGTCATTCCCACCACAACATCGGAAGGCGCGTCAATGAGTGTCACTTTTGCGTCATAAGTTCCCGTGGACGTATTTGGCGCTGCCGCCACTTCTCTGACTGTTCCCTTCAATTGCAGATCAGGAAACGCCCAGAAGGTGACTGTGCAGGGAAGGCCGACAGAGTATTTTCCGTACTGCTTTTCCGTAAAGGAAATATGGACATCTTTTTTCGTATCATCCACGATAAGAACGACCGGCGTTCCTGCGCTGACCACCTGACCTACTTCGTAAAGCGTGCTTCCCACCACGCCGTCACGGTCTGCCGTAAGCGACGTGAAACCCAGATTATTTTCCGCCCGTGCCAGAGCAGCCTGCGCCTGGGAAAGCTGGGCCGATGCCAATTCATACTGGTTCTTTGTCTGATCCATCGCCAAATCAGAAATTGCCTGAAGTTCGTGAAGCTTTTCATAACGGGCCATCGTGGATGACGCCAGACGATACTGCGCCTCCGCCGCATTCAACGCGCCCGCGGCGGCGGCAGCCTGTTCCGATGCATCTTTGGAATCCACCGTCATAAGGATCTGTCCCGCCGTGACACGGTCGCCGGAAGAAACGAGGCGGCGCGTAATCCGCCCCCCCACCTGAAAAGCAAGCGGCGATTCAAAATAGCCATGAACCGTGCCGGAAAACTTACGGCTTTCTGCTTTTGCCGTTTCTCCGACAACCATCGTCTTGACAAGCACCGCTTTCGTTTCCACCTCTTTTTTATTCCCACACCCCGTCAGCACAAGAGAAAAGCCGACCCATACAGCGGCAAAGATAACCGCGAACTTTTTCATGTATTCCTCCCGAAAGAATTTTAATAAACATTTGTTGATTATCGTTCAAATGTATTATATACTTAGGCTAACTGTAAAGGCTATCGGCAATTCCCATGAAAGTGCCTTTTATGAAACTGTTTTAGAGAAAGTGTTCAACAATGACCGACAAAAAAAAGGACTTACGGTTCCGCAAGACGGAACTTTCCATCCGGGCTGCCTTCTTTGAACTGTTAAAAAGCAGGCGTATCTCTGAAATCACCGTGGCGGAAATATCGAGAAAAGCCATGCTCGGACGGGGGACTTTCTACCTCCACTACAAAGACATCCATGACCTTCTGGACACCCTTGAGAACGAATATGTCGAAGCCATTGGAAATATTATTGACGAGTACTATCCCATCGCGCCGGCGGCGAATATTTCGGAACTCACGGAAAAACTGTTCCGTTACATCACCGCCCACGAAGAACAGCTCCGACTTCTCTTCCACCATATTTCCACACGAAGCTTCATCGACCGCCTGATTATCCGCCAGCGTTACGTATTCAGCCGTCTGGTGGAAGAAGGGGGCTGTGATGCTGCGTACAATGCAGTGGAAATGTCTTTCATGATTTCGGGGTTTGCCGGTGTTATCCTTGATTATTGGTTCTTAGGCTCTCTTCCTCTGTCAGAAAAAGAAATCATCTCTAATCTGAACCGCCTTCTCCTCAATTTTTCCCGCGCGAAAAAGGAAATGAAAAGAGGCGGCCCGTCATGAGAAACATCCGGATCACTCTTGCCTATGAAGGAACGGCATACAGCGGGTTCCAGCGGCAGGAAAACAGTATAACCGTCCAGGAAATTCTTGAAACTGCCCTCCAAAAACTGACAGGTACGAAAACCACGCTCTACTTCGTCGCGCGCACGGATGCCGGCGTTCATGCCTACGGGCAGGAATGCACCTTTTATACGGAATCTTCCATACCCGGCGATCGTTTCATATTCGCTCTGAATATTCTCCTTCCTCCCGATATCCGTGTAACGGAAAGCAGAGAAGTGCCCTATGATTTTTCCGTGCGCAGGAACAATTATGGAAAAACCTACGGCTACCTTCTGACCGAAGAAAAAGACTGCCCTCCCTTCTTTAAACGGTATGCCTGGCAGGCAGGACGAAAACTGGATATTTCAAAAATGGAAAAAGCGGCAGAAGTGCTGTCAGGCACTCATGACTTCACCTCATTCCGCGGGAATAATTCCGTTCCTGCCAGTCCGGTCCGTACTATCCATGACATACGGATCATCAAAAAGCATCTCTTCTTTCATATTTTCGTTACCGGAGAAGGATTCCTTTACCATATGGTAAGAAATATCGCAGGCGCGCTCGCTGATGCAGGCACCGGAAAACTGACTCCCAAAGATCTGCGGGAGATACTGGAAGCAAAAGACAGAAAATTCCTTGGCGCCACCGCTCCTGCCCACGGACTCTGCCTTCTCAAAGTATACTTCACGCCTGTTACAAAAGAATTGACGGAAAAGACAATCTGCGGCTCTTATGCACCGTGGAGCGTATAGCAGGCTCTGTTGCCCACACAGCAAAAAAGACATCTCCTCCCTGCAAAAGGAAAAGATGTCTTTTTTTATGTCCTGAAATAAAAATACATGGCCAGCAAAACGGCTGTCACAAGAAAGACTGTGATAAACGCCAGCCTGTCCCTGGACGTATACGCCAGCTGATGCATTTTCGTACGCCCTTCCCCGCCGCGGTAGCACCGCGCTTCCATGGCGGTCGCCAGATCATCGGCGCGGCGGAACGCGGAAATGAAGAGAGGTACAAGAAGGGGCACCATCCCCTTCGCTTTCTGCCACAAATTCCCGCTGGTAAAATCAGCACCGCGGGAAGCCTGAGCTTTCATGATCCGATCTGTTTCCTCAAGCAGTGTCGGAATGAAGCGGAGCGCGATGGTCATCATCATTGCCAGTTCATGGGCAGGCACGCCGAAACGGCGGAACGGATTTAAAAGCGCTTCAATCCCGTCTGTCAGGACGATAGGGCTCGTAGTATACGTCAGGAGCGAAGAAAAGCCGATAAGAAATACAAGACGGAGCGTCATAAAAAGACCGTTCCTAAGACCTTCTTCACTAATATGGATAAACCCGTAACCGAATATTTCCTTCCCCGGCGTGGTCAGCACATGGATCAGGAGCGTAAATACCAGAATGACCCAGAGCGGCTTCACCGCTTTCCAGACCATGACAGGCGACACGCCCGAAATCATGATGCATCCCAGCGTGAATACCGTCACAAGCAGGTAAGACCATGGATTGTTCGCCAGGAAAATAGCACAGATAAAAATCATGGTACAGAGAATTTTTGCCCGCGGGTCCATACGGTGGAGGAATGAATCTCCGGGATAATACTGACCCAGCGTAATATCGGTAAGCATTATTTCCCTCCTCCCAGCACAGCATACATTTTTTCCGCCGCCTCTTCCACTGTCCGTGCGGTTTCCGGCACAGGAATTCCTTTTCCCTTCAGATAGAGAAGCGTCTGTGTCAAAGGCGGCGCATCCACACCGCATTCCTTCAGCGTCTCCCTGTGATGGAGGAAAATATCCATAGGCTCCCCGTCAAGGACGAGGCGCCCCTGATGCATGACAAGAAGACGGGTCGCCAGACGGGCAATGTCATCCATGTTGTGGGACACAAGAATGACGGAAAACACGCCTTTTTTATACCATCCCTGAATACGGCTGAATATTTCCCGCCGCCCCACAGGATCCAGCCCAGCAGAAGGTTCATCCAAAATCAGAAAATCAGGATGCATGGCAATCACGCCGGCGATGGCCACACGGCGCTGCTGGCCGCCGGAAAGGCGGAAAGGCGACCGTTCGGCAAATGTTTCATAATCAATCCCCGCGAAGCGCATGGCACTCTTTACTCGTTTTTCCGTTTCCTCTTCATCACAGCCCTGGTTCTGCGGACCGAAAGCAATATCTTTTGCTACGGTTTCTTCAAAGAGCTGATGCTCGGGATATTGGAAAACCATGCCCACCGAATGGCGCTTCACCATAGCTTCTTTTGTCTTTTCCGCCAGATCCACGCCGTCTACGGTTACCTTCCCCACGGACGGATGAAGGAGGCCGTTCAGGTGCTGTATGAGTGTAGACTTGCCGCTCCCCGTATGGCCGATGATGCCGATGAACTCTCCTTTATCTATGGTCAGGTCGATATCTTCAACCGCCGCCCGTTCAAAAGGAGTTCCCTTCCCGTATATATAACTTACATTTTCGACACAAATGGACATAACGCCTCTCCCAATTCTTCATCGGTCATACATTTCTCGGAAACTGCCATCCCTTTCTTGCGGAGGCGTCTTGCCAGATCCGCAGGGACAGGCACGTCCAGACCGATTTCCGTCACCTTATCCGCCTGTGAAAATATTTCCCTCGGTGTCCCTTCCATCTTGAGGACACCCCTGTCAATAACAAGGATATGATCCGCCGTGACCGCCTCCTCCATGAAATGGGTAATGAGGACGATGGTGATCCCCTCTGTTTTATTCAGCTCATGGATCGTGTCCATGACCTCCTTACGCCCTTTCGGATCAAGCATGGCAGTCGGTTCGTCAAGAACGATGCAGTCGGGCTTCATGGCAAGAACGCCGGCAATAGCCACACGCTGCTTCTGCCCGCCGGAAAGCATGGACGGCGCCTGTTTACGATAGGATGTCATCCCCACCTTTTCCAATGCAAGATCCACACGTTCTCTTATTTCTTCAGGAGGCACGCCCAGATTTTCAGGACCGAAAGCCACATCTTCCTCCACCACGGCAGCGACAAGCTGATTGTCGGGATTCTGGAAAACCATGCCCACCTTCTGGCGGATATCCCATACACGGCCGGCGTCGGAAGTGCGCATTCCTTCCACAATAAGCTCTCCTTCCGTCGGTATGAGAAGCGCGTTCAGATGGCGGGCCAGCGTGGACTTGCCGCTGCCGTTCGTTCCGATGATGGCGGTAAATTCCCCTTTTTTGATCTGTGCCGTTACATCTTTGAGCGCATCAAAAGTTTTGCCTTCCTCCGTTTCAAAAGTATGGGAGACATGGCAGATATCAAAAAGAACTTCTCCGGAATTGCTTTCCATTTTTTCCTCGCTTTACATACAGCAGCGTTTCATAACAACAAGGCGGACTGCTTTTCGCCAAATGCAATAAATCAGTTTATATTCTAAGGAAATACGCAGCTTTTGTCAATAATCCCCTTCCTCTTTTCGTTAACAATACAATATAAAATATTTTCTCTCCGGCAGTCATATTTTTGTTTATAGAAAAGTACTCTTCTGCGTGAAGAATCAAACCGTACACAGTGAAAACAAAATCGCCACTCATAGAATGGCGATTTTGTTTTCCTTGCTATGGTATTCATATTCATATCCACCCGAAATGTCTGCACGCATTATAGATACCATCATCATCGGCATCATCAGTAATATACCTCGCCTTCTTTTTCAAAGCCGGCTTCGCATTCCCCATAGCGACCGTCATCCACTCGGGACGGAACATGGAACAGTCATTCAGTCCGTCGCCAAAAACAACGATCCGGTCATCGGATACATTATACCTCTTCATAATTTCAAAAATGCCCCTCTCTTTGTGGACAGGTTCTACAAGCATTGTTCCTTTCGTAAGCCACACATGGGGCAGCGTGTGCAGAGGAATCTCTTTTACTTCCCTTTTGGCGCAGGCGATAAAGATCTTGTAAATCTGCGCCGCCCTGCGGTAATCGTAACGGCTGTCCACCACTGTTTCATAGTACCGGTCCGTCACACGCTTAAGGTAGTCATCGTACTTTGTTGTCCGCCGCTTTTTATTTTCCGTCGTCACCGCCCATGGATGTTTTTTCCCGTCGATTTCACCAAGTAAACGGAAGCAGGCCTCCAGCGGCAGTCCTTCATGGTAAAGGATCTTTCCGCAGCAGGTCACGCCATTTCCCCCGTCGGAAATCACGGAATCGATACCAAGTTCTTCCGCCACGTCGACGGCATCCGCCTGCAGGCGCCCCGACGCAATAGCTACAAAATTTCCCTTTTCCTGCAGCCGGCGGACCGCTTCCCTTGCACTGTCCGGATAATCGGCAGTAAGCGGTGTCGTGAGTGTTCCGTCTATATCAAAAAAGAAATATCGTTCCATACAGCCTCCCTTGCTCTTTATTTTATGGTACGGGAAAGAAGCATTTCCTGCAAGCCGCTCCTGCGTTTCTCCCGCAGGAGTCCCGCTTCCGGCTCTCCAAAAATGATTTTTTTTTATTTTGTATTATAATAAGGAAAATCATTATAATTAGTCACACTATACTAAGGAGATATTATGCCGTCTATTTTACGTTCGATCGTGCTCAGCACACTGGGCACCATTTCCCTTGTCCTTGCTCTTCTGTGGGCCATCGGCGACGAGCGGTTTTTTCCGAGCCTTTCCAACCCCCACCTTTTGACTTCCGCCGGTGTCCTTCTTCTCACGAATACGGGATTATTTATCATATTCAAAAAAGAATTTCTGAAGAAATATTTCTTTCCGTCTCTCCTTTTACCCTCCATATGGTTTGCCGCCTTTACCTGGGCTTATGGTTACATGTACCTGCCGGAAAACAAGTATCTCGGCGACTATTACAGCATGATTTCCCTTTTATTTTCCCTTTCTTACCTGTCCCTTGCCTGGAAATGGAAACTGAAGCGGGGCGCTTTCCTCTGGTCTGTCTTAGCCGGCCTCTTTTCTTTTTTTATGATCCTCGTACCCCTGATCTACATCGGCTACTATATCATTTATAAAAGCGAAATGGATATCTTCGCCCTGATGGCTATCGCCATGACAAACGCCCGTGAAGCGGCGGAATTTGTCGAGACGGTGGCTGCACCCGCCCTTATTGCCGCCGTGGCGATTTTTGCCATCATCCTACTGATTTCCTGCTTCTGCATCGCCCGCCGTTTTTTCATGTCCATGGAAACGGCAGAGACGCCCTTCCGCACCGCCGGACGCGGCAGCCTCATAGGTTTTATCATATTTACCATTCTTTTTTCCGGCGGTTTCTTACGGCAGATGAGACATATTTTCCCGCTGCAGATTTATTATGCCGCCAAGAAGGGCAGCGGCAGTTTCAAACTCATGGAAACGCTGAACCGGCACCTTGCCGAAAATGCGAAAGCTGTCGTCCTTCTTCCCGGCCAGACAGCGGAAGAAGGCACCCATATCATTGTCATCGGTGAAAGCGCAAGCCGCGATCATATGCAGTCTTTTACACCCGGTTACCCCGTAAAGACGACACCCTGGGAAGATGCCATGGCGAAATCCCCCGACTTTTTCTTTGCGGATAAAGGATACGCAAATTTCCCGACAACCGTCATGTCACTGAGCTATGCTCTCACCAATACGAACCAATACAATAAAACTGCTCTGAATGATGCCGTCAGCCTGGTAGACGCTGCCAAAGCGGCAGGATACCGCACCGACTGGATTTCTTTCCAGAACAGAAGCTCTCTTGCCAGTGCCGGCGTTTCCGTCATCGGTGAACGGTGTGACGCGTCCTATTGGGAAAACAGCCTTGACGGCGAAGCGGTAAAAGTCATGAAAAGACTTCCGCCCGCCAGGAGGCGTATCATTTTCATCCACATCAACGGCAGCCATTATAATTATCTGGCCCGCGTCCCCGTGGGATACGGAAAATCCACGGATATTCCCGAAGATGATCCTTACTATAACTATGATGTCACGCTGGCCTACACCGATGAAATGCTCCACAGTATCTTTACATACGCCAAAGAGCATTTGAATCTGAAAACTATGATTTACTTTTCCGATCATGCGGAAGACATGGTGTATTACCACGGCACTTCGGGTTTCTCCTACGACATGATCCGCATTCCTTTCTGGATCTACCTTTCTCCGGACTATAGGAAGATCCACCCTGATATCCTTCCGGCGCTTCAGTCAAATAAAGATAAGATTTTTACCAACGATCTTCTCTTTGAAACAGCGTCAGGCATCTGGCAGGCAAAGACAAATTTTTATCAGGACATTTACGATCTGTCCTCTCCGTCTTATGTTCTTGATCAGGAAGCGGTCACCATGCACGGGAAACTGCTCATTACCGACGACCCGAAATTTAAAAAATAGATAAAGCGAAAGGATGGCCTGCGGGTCATCTTTTTTTGCGGATCATTTTACTCACAAGATCCCCGCGTCTTCCGACACCTCTTATGCTTCCGTATTTTCTTGATTTTTATGAACATATTTTTGTTTAATTCACAAAATATTTTTTGTATTTTATATTGACAATATCAAATTATAGTGGTAACATTGTTTTAATAGATAGTTAATGCATAGTTTTAACTTGGAGTATATGCAAAATGATTAATGAAACACTGCACACATTCATCTCCGTTACCAAAAACGGCAGTTTCAACAAAGCGGCGGAAAAGCTTTCCCTTACCGCCCCTGCCGTGATGAAGCAGATGAATTCTCTGGAAAAAAGCGTCGGTGCCCCTCTCTTTGAGCGGACGAACCGCGGTATCCGCCTCACACCGGCAGGAGAATCTTTTTTGAAAGATGCCAAAACCATCCTCCGGTACACAAGAAAATCCATCGAGCGTGCGCAGATCGCCGCGGGACAAACCCCTCATCTGCCGACATGTGGTGCGCAGAAGGCGGGCTCTGTCCATCCTGCCGCCCCCCTTCCCACTGACAGGGAAGAAAGGAACCGGCGTGAATCGGCGAGACGCCACGCGGACATTGCGGAAGCCCAGGGGAAATCCGCAGAAGAAATTCATGAAATTTTCGAAAAGGTCATGAACGGCACAGGCAGGTGCAGCAAAAGATAGTCATCCATCGGGATGCAAACGGCGCCCATATATTTCCGTAAATAAAACTGCTATCTGTAAATATATTTTTTAAGAAAGAAGGAAAACATAATGACACATCCACAATATCCAATTCCTCAGGACGAAGAGGGAAGAAAACGTTACGAATCGGCAAAACGCCATGCGGCACTCGCAAAAGAACAGGGAAAATCCCTTGATGAAATCCATGAAATCTTCAAGAAGGTCATGAACGGCACAGGCAAGTGCAGCGGCAGGAAAGAAGAAGCGGTTTCAAAATGCCACGGCCATTACCCGATTCCCGAAGATGAAGAAGGCAAAAAACGCTATGAATCCGCTCTGCGCCATGTGGCCATTGCCAAAGAAAACGGCAAGTCCGTTGATGAGCTTCATGCGATTTTCAAGAAAGTCATGGAAGGCACAGGCAAGTGCAGCGGCAGGAAAGAAGAAGCAGTTTCAAAATGCCACGGTCATTACCCGATTCCCGAAGATGAAGAAGGCAAAAAGCGTTATGAATCCGCTCTGCGCCATGTGGCCATTGCCAAAGAAAACGGCAAGTCCGTTGATGAGCTCCATGCGATTTTCAAGAAAGTCATGGAAGGCACAGGCAAGTGCAGCGGCAGAAGGCAGTAATCCTTTACCGGAAGCAGAAGATATGACATTGAAATTTGTGTCATATCTTTTTTCATGCTGAAAATCCCGGTGATCTCTTGCGGAAGAAGACCAGCAGATATTTTTGTACATTTCCCAAGAAAAAACAGGAGCGGCTCTCCTGTTTCCTTTTTGAAAAAAGAAAACCCCTGGTTAGACCAGGGGTTCAGTTGAGCTTTAGCGTTGAGTCTTTGATATAAAAAAAGCCTCCTAAGTATTAATATAAAATTGCGGCCTGTAAACTGCAGTTTTAATTAATAGAAGGAGGCTTTTCAACATGTCATATGAACATAGTTTAGCACATACAAAATGGGATTGTAAGTATCACGTAGTATTTGCCCCTAAATATCGGAGGAAGGTATTTTATGGACAGAAAAGATATGAAATAGGACAAATACTACGTGAACTTTGTAAATGGAAAGGAGTAACTGTATTATCGGCTGAAGCTTGTCCAGATCATATACATATGATGTTAGAAATACCGCCAAAGTATAGCATCTCAGGATTTATGGGATTCTTGAAAGGAAAAAGCAGCTTAATGATATATGAGAAATGGGGAAACATGAAGTATAAGTATAGGAATAGACAGTTTTGGTGTAGAGGATACTATGTGAGTACGGTGGGGAAACAAGAGAAAGTGATAGAAAGATATATAGAAAACCAGTTAAAAGAAGATGCAATGAGTGAGGAATTAACATTGAATTTTGAAGACCCGTTTACGGGTAGCAAGAAGTAGGATGCAAGTGAACAGGCCGCAAGCGCGTAGACGCGCCGCTGGTAAGATAGGCCCTTGGGCCGCATAAGAAGAACCACCGGCTATGCCGGTGGGTTTCTCTTTACAGTAATTTTTAATCGCCTCTTCCATACCGCCAGAGGCAGCGGTATATTCAACGCCCTGCCACATATCCCCCTCAGACGAAAAGGAATTTCGTAAAGCTCCACTTGATGCCGGTCCATTTCAAAATTTCCAAATGTTTTTCTTTCAGCTTTCTGTTAATCAATAAAAAAAAGAAGCAGCAGTGCCGCTTCAAAAAGGGGGAGGCACCATCGCGCCTCAAATGAGAACTATATAATAACATCATGTCGATGCTATTACCAAAGAGGGGGGAGAACGATGATGGTATTTCCCTGTTACCACCATCGTTCCAAGGAGGGTGAACCATGGCCGGCCAAGCCGGCAGTAATCATCCATAGTTCAAGCACGAATATATGTCTGCTCCGTTTCCGGAGTTACCGTAAAAAGGGGGAACGATGACTTTTCCCTGCCGCCATCGTTCGGAGAAAGTGAACCTTGCAAGTTATCCCTGCAAGTATATGTAAAGCCGTTTCCGGCATTACAACGAATATACAGAAACGCCTCTCGGGCTGTTTCTGAAAGGATGAACGATCGTATTTCCCTTTACCATCGTTCTTGAGAAAACCTACAAAAAAATCCATCCCTGCTGATGTAAGGATGGATACTTTGCGCGTTAAAATCAATACACGCTACCTCCCCATCACTCGCAGGTCAAACAGTAGTAAAAACAGGCAGTTCTCCTGACTCTGCTTCATCGCTTGTCCGGTCTTCCCAATTCCTCAGTGACTTTCATCAGACTTGCTCGGCATTACAGTGGCGGGACCGTGCCGGTATCTCACCGGTCTTCCCTATTAAGCCTTTACAGGCACCTGTTCCTTATTATGCAGTTTCTCCTCTGCCGAATAGACTTCGCCAATAAAAAACCTCTTTACACGAACGCAAAGAGACTATATAAGATCTCCTTCCCATCGCTCGTGGGTCAAACGGTGATTTTAAACAGGCAGTTCTCCTGACTCTGCTTCATCGCTTGTCCGGTCTTCCCAATTCCTCAGTGACTTTCATCAGACTTGCTCGGCATTACAGTGGCGGGACCGTGTCGGCATCGCACCGATCTTCCCTATTAAGCCTTCACAGGCACCTGTTTTTCCTATTCGGTTGTCCTAATGATATCACTCTATAAAGCTTCTGTCAATGATAAAATGATTGTTCCGAACGCATGATCAGCGCAAACCAATTCATATCGTTTCAGGTGAGGATTTCCAGTGTTCCCGCCTTTTCTAAAAGTTTTATATCGATAGGAGAATAGGTATCTGGATATTTCCTGAGAAAATATTGTTCTTCTTCCGGTGCGGCATAGAAGTTTTCCAGGCGTCTGGCTTCTGTGCGGATCGGCGGCCGTATATTTTTCTCATTTTCATACTCATTGAAAACAAGACAGGATTCGCTCACGGGCCTCGAGTTGCCCCTGTTCTGGTAGTAGGCCATATAGTAGGTAATCTGCGGCGTATCTTCTCCTGATACGTAATAGATGCCTGTCCTGTAATGGGGTCCGGTGCATTTCCCCTGGATACCGTCGGTGTAGGGATTGACTATGGTAAAAAACACAGAGAGCAATGTCCCTATATCTATTTTTTTCGGGTTATAGGTTACTTTTACACATTCTACCGCCTGTACTTTTCCATTTTCCACGTCTTCTTTCCGCGGATTCGGTACAGAGCTGTTGGCAAATCCCGCGGTTGTCTCCACAACGCCTTTTATACGGGAAAATACTTCCTGCACTCCATAGTAGGGACCGCCCGCAAGATACAAGTCTTTCACGGCAATTCCTCCTTTTCTGCTGTCTTCGTTTCTGACAAATTCATGTCGTATTTCATGGTAAAAATGAAGAATCCCCCCGAGGTCCTCCCCCGGGGTTTTTCTCCACACTTATTATTTCTTAATATTTTGTTTCTTCCAGGTGGCGCGCAGAAGCCCTATCCATATCAAAGATACGGATGAGTTCCGTAACTGCCTGGCTGGGTGACACGACGCCGGTCAATACCGCCGCACGGACTTCCGGCATACGGCTCTTGATGATCGGATCTTCAAAGAACAGGTTATGAAGATGTTCTTCAATCATACTGTGCACCCAGGAAAGAGTCTGACGCTGGCGCCGGTTCTCAAAGACACCCGATTTTTTTGTGACTTTCTCAAACTCGCGCATAACTGCCCAAAGTTCAAGCAGTCCCGTTTTCTTCAAGGCCGAACAGCGATAAGCATGGGTCTGCCAGCCTTCTGTGGCGGGACGGATAAATTCTACCATCCGTTCATATTCCCCCTGGGTGACTTTCGCCCGTTCCAGGTTGTCTCCATCGGCTTTGTTGACCACAATGGCGTCCGCCAATTCCATAATCCCCTTTTTGATGCCCTGCAGATCGTCCCCTGCGCCTGTCAATACGACAAGCATAAAGAAGTCGACCATATCGCGTACTGTCGTTTCCGACTGCCCGACCCCGACAGTTTCCACAAGGATGACATCATAGCCTGCCGCTTCACAAAGCAGCATAGTCTCACGGCTCTTGCGGGTCACACCGCCCAGTGTCCCCTTAGAAGGAGAAGGACGTATGAAACAGTTCGGCTCTCTGGAGAGATTCTGCATACGTGTCTTGTCTCCTAAGATGGATCCGCCGGTAATAGTGCTTGTTGGGTCGACTGCCAGCGCCGCCACTTTGTAGCCTTGCTGGCAAAGCATTGTACCAAAAGATTCGATGAAACTACTCTTGCCTGCCCCGGGCACACCGGTGATCCCGACACGGAGCGCATGGCCCGTGCGGGGCAGAAGAGCCTGGAGCACGCGCTGTGCCTTGTCAAAATCCTTGGGAGCATTACTTTCGATAAGGGTGATGGCTTTGGAGAGGATCATGCGATCCCCCTTCGCCACCCCTTCGACGTATTCTTCGATAGACATTTTCTTACGAAGCGGCACTTTTCTCAAATGCACGGCATCCGGATATTCTTTGGCACCGGTCACACTGTTTACGGCACTGTCAATCCCCCGCACGACGGAACATGCAAATTCCGGGTTCGGTTCTTCAGGCACCCAGCTGGGTCTCAAGTCATCATCGTTCTTGGACATAATACTTACCTTAACCTTCCTTGGCTTCCGCCTCAGCGCGGTCTACGAGCATGTGAAGCAGCTTAATGCAGCATTCCGGAATGTTTGTGCCCGGTCCGAAGATCGCCTGTGCGCCATGATCGTAGAGGTATTGATAATCCTGTGCAGGAATAACACCGCCGATGCAGACAAGGATATCTTCACGGCCGCGTTTTTTCAGTTCTTCCACGATAGCCGGCAAGAGGGTCTTGTGACCTGCCGCAAGAGAGGAAAAGCCAACCATATGGACGTCGTTATCCACAGCATCCTGTGCCGCTTCTTCCGGCGTCTGGAACAGCGGTCCTACGTCGACGTCCCAGCCCATATCGGCAAAGGATGTGGCGAGAACCTTCTGGCCTCTGTCGTGTCCGTCCTGCCCCATCTTAGCCAGGAAAATACGGGGACGGCGGCCTTCCAATGCTTCAAATCTGTCGGCCAGTTTCTTTGCTTCTTCCAGTTTCGCAGAACCGTCAAATTCGCTGGAATATACACCGGAAATAGTATGGATGGTAGCGTTGAAACGGCCGGATACTTTTTCAACCGCATCGGAAATTTCACCGAGGGACGCACGGTCATGAGCCGCCTGTACCGCAAGTTCAAGCAGGTTACCGTTTTCACGGCTTTCTGCCGCTTTGGTGATTGCTTCCAGATCGCGGGCAACAGCCTCAGGATCACGGATGCTTCTCAGTTTTTCCAGACGTTTAATCTGCGCATTACGAACAGCGGTATTGTCGATGGACAGTACGTTCAGCGGATCTTCCTTCGCCAGACGGTACTTGTTCAAGCCGACAATGGTTTCCTTACCGCTGTCGATATCTGCCTGACGGCGGGCAGCGCATTCTTCGATACGCATCTTCGGCAGGCCGGTAGAAATAGCTTTTGCCATACCGCCCAAAGCTTCGACTTCCTGTATATGCGCCCAAGCACGGCGGATGATTTCATTTGTCAGATATTCTACATAGTAGGAACCACCCCACGGATCAATAATCTTGCAGGCTTTCGTTTCATCCTGGATATAAAGCTGTGTATTACGTGCCAGACGTGCGGAAAAGTCGGTAGGCAGCGCGATGGCTTCGTCAAGTGCGTTGGTATGGAGAGACTGGGTATGGCCCAGAGCCGCAGACATGGCTTCCATACAAGTACGGGCGATATTATTGAAAGGATCCTGTTCCGTCAGCGACCAGCCGGAAGTCTGGGAATGGGTACGTAGTGCCATGGATTTCGGATTCTTCGCACCGAACTGTTTCAGAATCTTTGCCCAGAGAACGCGGGCCGCTCTCATCTTTGCGATTTCCATAAAATAGTTCTTGCCCTGATCCCAGAAGAAGGACAGACGTTTAGCGAAGGCATCGACCGGAAGACCCGCCTTTTCACCGCAGCGGATGTATTCCATGCCGTCTGCCAGCGTATAACCGATTTCAAGGTCACAGGTAGCGCCGCATTCCTGGATATGGTAACCGGAAATGGAGATACTGTTAAACTTCGGCATATAGTTGGTGGTATATTCGAAAATATCACCGATGATACGCATGGACATGGCAGGCGGATAAATGTAAGTATTACGAACCATGAACTCTTTCAGGATATCATTCTGGATCGTGCCTGCCAGAATCTTCTTGTCTACGCCCTGTTCGATACCGGCACTGATGAAGAATGCCAGAATCGGAAGAACGGCACCGTTCATTGTCATGGATACGGACATCTGGTCCAGCGGAATGCCTGCGAAGAGGATATTCATATCAAGCATGGAGCAGACGGATACGCCTGCTTTGCCGACGTCACCGATAACACGGGGGTTATCCGCATCATAGCCGCGGTGGGTCGGAAGGTCAAATGCGATAGACAGACCTTTCTGGCCTGCCGCCAGGTTTCTGCGGTAGAACGCATTAGATTCTTCAGCAGTGGAGAACCCTGCGTACTGGCGTACCGTCCATGGGCGGAATACATACATCGTGGAGTAAGGTCCGCGGAGGAACGGAGGGATACCGCTCATGTAATCCAAGTGGTTGCACTGGTCATACACATCTTTGCCGTAGAGCGGACCTACAGGAATACGTTCCATCGTATTTTCATAGAGAGCATCATAATTTTTGCCCGTCGTTTTTTCCAGTTCCGCTTTCCATTCGTCATAAGAACAATGGGGATGTTCTTCAAGGTTTAATTTTGTAAAATCGGGGTTCATTGCCATCTTATTTTACCTCCTCTTCCGTAATCTTCATGCCTTTTTTCTGCTGGAGCATACGGAGGATATCGTAGCAGTTTGCTTTCACGCTGATAAATTCATCTATGCCGGCTTCACGATATACCGCTTCCATATCTTTCGGAGCAGCGCCTGCAAGGAAAAGCGTACCTTTCCCCAAAACTTCCTTCAAACGCGGCGCCAGCGCCGGCACATCTTCCGGATAAGTAGCGTCAGTAGAGCAGATGACGGCACAGTCATAAGGAGTTCCTTTATCATCGCAGCCTGCCTTCAGCGCTTCCACACACTTATCCCAACGTGAACCCGGTTTATCTTCATCATCCTGGAAGCCGTTATTCAGATGAACGCTGAATTCGCCTACCTGCAGGAAACTGGTGGAGAAATCAGCTCTCGCCTTATGCTGCGGAATCGGTCCCATATTGGCCAGGAATATTTCCACATTCTTGCCGGTTTCCTTTTTAAACGCCTGTGTGTCAAAGCGGAGTTTTTCAAAACGTTCGGTCCAGCGGTGCGCGTAAATCTTTCTCACTTCGATGGAATCCGCTTTGGCGGCTCTTGCTGTGCGTACTTCAGAAATTGTAGCGCCGGCGGAGAATGCGGCAATTGCCTTCTCAACGATGTCGGTATCGGCTGCTTTCAGTTCTTCCAGCTTTTCCTTCAGGAAATCTTTGTCCATATCGGCACGATATTTCTCAACGCCTTCAGACAGTTCTTTTTTCAGCGCCGGTACATCTTCCGGACGCGGATCAAGAAGTTCTTCCGTCATATTCGGATACATATTTGTCCCGACAGCGCTGTCCTTGCGGAGGTCAAGCGCTTTGAAACGCTGTTTCAGGATTTCAAGAATCTGCTGCTGCGGATATTCTTCTTTAAGAGCTTTCAGGATACCGCCAAGAGATTCGATTTTCTGGAATTCTCCCCAGATTTTTTCAGCCATTTCCTTGGTCAGTGCTTCAATCCCCCAGGAACCGCCGGCCGGATCGATCGGACGAAGCATGCCAAATTCTTCCTGCAGCATGATGTGTACGTTTCTTGCGATACGGCGGGAGAATTCATCACCCTTGCGTACCGTTGCGTCATAAGGATCATTTTCATAAGAATCAACACCACCGACAACTGCAGAGAAAATCTGGGTCGTTTCACGAAGCATATTTACACCGATATCGAAAATCGTCTTGGTAAACATCGCCGGACGGGCATGGATTTTGCAGGAACGGTCTTTTTCTTCGGCGCCGAAGGCTTTCATGATATTAGACCATACCTGGCGGGCAGCACGGAGCTTGGCAATTTCAATGTAGAAAGTGGCGCCTGTATTAAATGCGAACTGCAGGGACTGGGCAATATCATGGATATCGATGCCGCGCTTCTGCATTTCACGGATATATTCGACAGCGATAGCAAAAGTATAAGCCACTTCCTGTACAGCATTCGCACCGCCATTGGAGAAAATATCGCTTCTGACGAAAATGGTGCGGAGCTGCGGCGCATTCTTTCTCGTCCAGCGGATAGATTCCGCCATTTCATCATATAATTCTTCCAGCGGCTGGTTCAGCTTTCCTCTCTTGATCAGCTGGGCAATCGGGTTCGCACCGATAACACCTTTCACTTTGCTGACATCTTTTCCCTTAGCCTTCAATGTCGCAGCTACCAATGCCAGCATACGGAGAGAGGAAGTACCGGCATACATCATAAACGGGATCTTTTCCATATCAAGACCGTCAAGCAGGGTATGCATATCTTCCAGCGCGGTAATGCTTACGCCTATATCGCCCGGCTTTTCGGCATCCATGACATCAATGCCGTCGGCAGTGGCGGTATCAATACGTACATTATAAACAGTGGAACCTCTGTCGATTTCATGCTTCAGAAGTTCATTATTTTCTTTCGGCAGCGTTTCATCGCATGCCTGGGCAATACCCCAGGGAGCGCATTTATAGCCGTTCACCGTTGCGCCGCGGAGAAAATCTCCCATGCCCGGATAATCATCTGTCGGAAGAATCTTATCAGTTGCTGACGGTCCGGTTCTCCATGTATAAATCGGATCAAAGGTAATCCCTTCATAAGTCTTGGTAAACATGATCTTATCGAAAGGCTTTCCTTTCAACAGAGCATTACAAGCCTCCACCCACTCCTCATAGGTCGGCTTTTCAAATTCGTCAAATTTTACTTCTGGGAAATCGGCTTTTTCATTTGATTTTCTCAAGATCGCTTCCAACTCTTTGTCAGTAAGCTGCTTGACCGATTCCTGGGTATTCTGTTCTGCCATGAAAACATCCTCCTTATAATAATTTTAGACAATTCCGCGGAAAATACAGCTTGCAGACAAGACGGCAGAGTCCCTGACGGAACATCCTTTCAAATGCCTGGCATAACGTCTTTCAAGCCGGACTTTCAAAATCCCCGATATGTGCACCTCCTTACAATCTACTCACAAAAAAACGACTATCACGCGAAACTGATAGCCGGACAAGGAAATAAATTCCCAATCCCCTCCCCATCTCTCGCAGGTATAACGGTGATTCTTAGACAGATAGTTCTCCTGGCTCAAGTTCCTCGTTTATATCGCCTTCCCAGTTACCCAGTGACATACTTGATATAAACTCCCTTTACAGTGGCGGGACCGCTCCGGATTCTACCGGATTCTCTTTTACGCTTTCGCACCTGTCAGATATGTGAAATTGTCTAAATAACTACATTTTTAGTATAATTCATTACATTCTAAGTGTCAATCAACCACATTCATATTTAATATAATTAATTTTTATATTTATCCACATCTTTACCCCCGATTTATTGATTTTTCATTCATTACTACTATATAATGATGTTAATGTTGCAAACTATTAAAAATATCTTACTTATCTTATAGGAGGAAACAGGAGGTCGGAAATATGACAAATACTGAAAAAGAAAGACGAACTGAAGAAGCATTGAAACTGAGCAGCCTCTTCGAAGAACTGGATGGCCGCCGTCCGAGGCTTTTCATGCCGGAGCTTGAAGATGATGACGATAAAGAGGCAAGAAAACTTGCCGCCACCACATTTGCCGACCACGGCTGGGACGTAGATGTAAGCCCCCTCCTCTCCCCGGAAATCTCCGCGCAGAACGCTGCCGACAATGACGTCCATTTCATCTTCTACACGTCCAAAAGCCCCACGATGAAGCAGAAATTGATTGCTCTCTCCCAGACACTTGCCATGATCGGCCGGGACGACATCCTCATAGCCGCCCATCAGGTCAGCAAAGATGATAAGGAACTCCTCTTCCGTTACGGCATTCTCGCCGCTTTCGACAAGAATACGGATGTAAGCGATGTAAGCCTTACCATGCTCCGCGTCCTCGTTTCCATGGCAAAAGAAGAACAGAATCCCACCGAGGAAATGCCTTATTGATTCTCAGTCCCTCATAAACAGGAGAAACATCCTCCTGTTTTTTTATTGCGGACAAACAGCATATGGACTCCCAAAAGAAAATGCCGGGCATTGCAAAAAATATTTCAGAAATACTTTCATCTACTCATCAGCATACTCTAAGCACTGCTATCCTGCATCTGTACAAACATGCAAAAACGATTTGATCCCACAGCTCCGCGTTTTGGTCCGGCATCCGGAACCGCCTCGATACCACCTCTCCATGCAGCTTCTGTATAAGCAGATGCAAATCAATATTCAGCAGTTTAGCAGATACTTATTGCATAATTCTATTACGACCGGATCCCTTAAAACACAATCAAAAAATTCTTCCGGCATCTCATAATGCAAAACAACCTATTCCGTACGCCCGACTGTTTCGGATTTTCTATACTCATCAAGTAAGCAGAGATACTGCTCATCATTATAGTCAGATTCCTCCCCACCTCCTTACAAAGATGAATAGTACCTGCACTTTAATATTAATATGATATCTGCAATCCGGGAATCTCTAAAAATCTCTTTTTACCTTTAATGAAGTCCATTATCCCGTTCACAAAATTGAACAGCAAAAAAGCAGTGCCGAAGCACTGCTTTTTGTAATTAGAATCAGCCAACTGTAAAGAGTGTGTCGCCGCCCTGTACGCTCTGGCCTTCGCTGACCGGCATACCGGTAATCTTGCCATCGCAGGGAGCCATGATCGGATTACCCATCTTCATAGCTTCGAGAACGAGAACTTCGTCGCCTGCCGCTACTGCGTCACCAACGTGTTTATTGATACGCAGGACTTTGCCCGGCATCGGAGCTTCTACTACTTCACCTGCGCCGGCGGGTGCTGCTGCCGGTGCGGGAGCTGCTGCTGGAGCAGGTGCCGGAGCCGGAGCTGCTGCCGGTGCAGGAGCTGCTGCCGGTGCGGGTGCTGCCGCCGGTGCCGCTGCTGCGGGGGCTGCTGCTACGCCGCTGTCTTTAACTACTACATCGTAATCCTGGCCGTTAACTGTTACGGTAAATTTTCTCATTGTTCTTCCTCCTAATTTTGTACTTTCAACTTTCAATTAGAACTGCTGGTTTCCGGAAACACCTGCAATGCGGGCGCCTGTGGTCCAGCCAGGTCTTGCTGCCGGGCGGATAGAAACGATTTCACCGCCGCCCATAGCAACGATTGCTGCTGCAATGGCTGCTACAACAGCACCATTATCAGCGGCTCTCGAAGCTGCTGCCGGCGCCGCCTTTTTAGCTGCTGCCGCCGGTGCTGCGGACTGATTGAGAGATGAACGTACTTGGCAGATCATGATCAGGGCAATGACTGCCAGAACGGCAGCTGCTACCGCGATATACATAACTGTATCGTTATTCATCCAAACCCATCCTTTCAAATATTATCAATGTGTAAACATATATTACAGCGGAATGTTTCCGTGTTTCTTAGCCGGATGTACTTCATGTTTGGAAGCAAGCATCTTCAGAGCATTGATAACGACCGGACGAGAGTTTCTCGGATCAATAACTGCATCTACATAGCCGCGTTCTGCAGCTTTGTAAGGAGTTGCAAATTCATCAACATACTCCTGTGTACGCTGTTCTTTCTGCGGATCCTTCTTGAAAATGATATTTGCTGCGCCGGCAGGTCCCATAACGGCGATTTCTGCGGTCGGCCATGCAAATACCTGGTCAGCCCCCTGTTCACGGGAGCACATGGCGATGTAAGAACCACCGTATGCTTTACGGAGAATCAGGGTAATCTTCGGTACAGTTGCTTCGCAGTATGCGAACAGCATCTTAGCACCGTGACGGATTACACCTGCATATTCCTGCTGCTTGCCGGGCAGGAAGCCGGGAACGTCGACAATGTTCAGAACCGGAATATTGAAGCAGTCGCAGAAACGAATAAAGCGGGCAGCTTTATCAGAAGCATTATAGTCAAGGCAGCCTGCCATGAAGTTCGGCTGGTTGGCAATAATGCCGACAGTCTGTCCATCCATACGGCAGAAGCAGGTAATGATGTTCTTAGCCCATTCCTTAGCTACGTCGTAGTACTCGCCGTTATCAACGATGGATTTGATGACATCGTACATATCGTACGGTGCATTGGAGTTTTCCGGCATAATGGTATCCAGACTTGCATCTGTACGGGTCGGATCATCTCCGGTTTCAACAATCGGCGCGTCTTCCATGTTGTTGCTCGGCAGGAAGGAAAGCAGGTAACGAATCTGTTTAATGCAGTCTTCGTCATTTTCAGCTGCAAACTGGGCCACACCGGATGTACGGTTATGGGTCATAGCGCCGCCGAGAGCTTCAGCGGTAATCTTTTCGCCGGTTACGGATTCAACTACTGCCGGTCCTGTCAGGAACATCTGAGAGGTGCCTTTTACCATGTAGATGAAGTCGGTCAGTGCCGGAGAATATACGGCGCCGCCTGCAGACGGTCCCATAATTGCGGAAATCTGAGGAATAACGCCGGATGCAATGGTATTGCACCAGAAAATCTTGCCATAGCCGGAAAGAGCATCTACTGCTTCCTGGATACGGGCTCCGCCGGAATCATTCAGGCCTACGCAAGGAGCACCGACTTTAAGAGCCAGTTCGTTTACGTGAACAATTTTCGCAGCGTGCATTTCACCAAGGGAGCCGCCTTCTACCGTGAAGTCCTGGGCAAATGCGAATACGAGTCTTCCGTCTACAGTACCATAACCGGTAACGACACCTTCGCCGGGGAGATCTTTCTTCTCCTGGCCGAAGTTGTAGCAGCGGGACTTAACAAGCGCATTGACTTCTACAAAAGAGCCTTCATCAAACAGAAGAGCAAGTCTTTCGCGGGCTGTCAGTTTGCCTTTTGCATGCTGTTTTTCAACTTTCTTTTCTCCACCCATAGCCTCTACGTGTGCGAGGTTATTGTGAAGAAGTTCAATTCTTTCTGCAACAGTTGCCATTCTTACACCTCCAAAAATATTGGTCCCTTACCGGGACGTCCCTATTATAGCATAGGGACCGATCCTTATGCTATTAGAAAGACGGGCCGCCGGGGCGTTCGGTCAGTTCCAGCAGAAGGCCGGTAGCTTTCGGGTGCATAAATGCGATGTGGCAGCCGCCAGCACCAACTCTCCAATGCTTGTCAAGCTTTGCATCTTCCGGAAGTGCAGCAAGCGCTTCGACAATGTTGTCTACGCGGAGAGCTACATGCTGGAAACCGTTCTTGCCACCGTTCTTAGCGATATAGCGGGCAATCGGGCCGTCCGGAGTTGTGGACCCCAGGAATTCCAGTTCGCATGCTTCGCTCTGTGCGGACGGTTTGAAGAAGCTTGTCGTTACATGCTGTTCTTCTACCGTTTCATCCGGAAGGGACGGTTCAAGGTTCAGCAGATCTTTCATCTGCTTCTTGATCAGCGCCAGATCATTAACAGCTACGCCGACATGGTCTACACATAATACTTTGAATGCCATAATAATTCCTCCTTTGAATTATTTAAATATATTTCCCACGATAGAATCAACGACTGTGAAAGGATCATTTTCTCTTTCATAGACTTGTTCTACGTAGTCAGCAAATTTACCCGTCTGTACGATATCTTCCATAACATGACGGGAAATGCGGTCGTGAATCATCTCTACCATCTCAGTGCGGGCGCGTTCACGTCTGCGTTCTTCCAGCAAGCCGGATTCTTCAAGATATTTACGATGGGAATTAAGAGATTTGACAACGTCCGCGACGCCTTCGTCCTTGTTTGCAATCGTCCTTTCAATAGGAGGACGCCAGTTTTGGGCTTCACCCAAATCAAGCATCATTTCGATTTCAACATTCAGACGGTCCGCGCCGTCACGATCACATTTATTAATGCAGAATACATCCCCGATTTCAAGGATGCCTGCCTTAATAGCCTGAATATCGTCACCCAGTCCGGGTACGAGCACAACGAGTGTTGTATCCGCATTCTTGACGATATCTACTTCTGACTGCCCTACGCCTACTGTTTCGATGAAAATGACATCGAGACCGAAAGCATCCATCAGTTTTACCGCATCGGTAGTCTTTCTGGACAAACCGCCAAGACTGCCGCGGGTACCCATACTGCGGATATATACACCTTCGTCCAGTGTGAGGTCATTCATTCTGATACGGTCGCCAAGGATAGCACCGCCGGAGAATGGAGAAGTCGGATCGATAGCCACAATACCGACTTTCTTACCCTGTTTTCTGTACTGTTTAATCAGTGCGTCTGAAAGTGTGCTCTTACCCGCACCAGGTGCACCAGTGATACCGATGACCTGTGCACGACCGGTATGGTGGTAGATTTCTTTCATGATATCTTCCCAGCCATCACGTTCGTCTTCAACGATGGTTATTGCTCTCGCTAAGGCACGTCTGGAACCGTCCCAAAAATTTTTCATTGAGAATTCCATGGATACACCGCCTTTTTAAGAGTAAATAATAGCGGCATGGGGCCACAGCAAATGCAGCCCCGTGCAACTATCGAGCTTCTATTGGATAGAAGAGAATGTCAATTATACGTTAGCTTTGATAAAGTCGATAATTTCCTTGGTCGGTGTGCCAGGTGTAAAGATAGCTTTTACGCCGGCCTTTTTCAAACCAGGGATGTCACCGGCAGGGATTACGCCGCCGCCGATAACGAGAACATCTTCCATTCCTTTAGCTTTCAGTGCTTCTACCACTTCCGGGAACAGGGTGTTGTGAGCGCCGGACAAAAGGCTCAGTGCTACAACATTAACGTCTTCCGCATCTGCCGCTTCAACGATCTGAGCGACAGTCTGGCGAAGACCTGTGTAAATAACTTCCATACCTGCATCGCGAAGTGCGCGGGCAACTACTTTTGCACCGCGATCATGTCCATCAAGACCCGGTTTAGCAACGAGTACTCTGATACGTTTTTCTGCCATAGTTATATACCTCCAGAATTTTAGTTAGGATTAAAGTGTGTTATGTGCTTTGTATTCGCCGAATACTTTGCGGAGAACGCCGCAAATTTCGCCGAGAGAGCAGTAAGCACGTACGCAGTCAAGGATAACAGGCATCAGGTTGACGGATTCGTCAGCAGCTGCAACTTCCAGCTTGGCCAGTTCTTCCTTAACCTTTGCGTTATCACGTTCTGCCTTAACTTTAGCCAGTTTGTTCTTCTGGAATTCGCCGGCGGATGCGTCAACCTTCAGGAGGCCTTCAACCGGAGCTTCTTCCATAGTGAACTTGTTGACGCCGACAATTGTTCTTTCGCCGGATTCAACAGCCATCTGCCAAGCATAAGCAGAATCCTGGATTTCTTTCTGGATATAACCTTTATCGATAGCTTCAACAGCGCCGCCCATTTCATCAATCTTGCGGATGTATTCTTTAGCTTCCGCTTCGATGGCGTTGGTCATAGCTTCTACATAATAGGAGCCGCCCAGCGGATCGACTACGTCAGCCAGACCGGATTCATAAGCAACGATCTGCTGTGTACGCAGAGCGATGGTTACGGATTCAGTAGTCGGCAGAGCAAGAGCTTCATCGCGGGAGTTTGTATGCAGGGACTGTGTTCCGCCCATAACTGCCGCTGCTGTCTGGAGAGCAACACGAACGATGTTGTTGTTCGGCTGCTGAGCTGTCAGCATGGAGCCGGCTGTCTGGGTATGGAAACGCAGTTTCATGGACTTCGGGTTCTGAGCATGGAAACGTTCTTTCAGAATCGTAGCCCAGAGACGACGGGATGCACGGAATTTAGCAACTTCTTCAAGTACGTTGTTGTGAGCGTTCCAGAAGAAGGACAGACGGCCTGCGAAGTCGTCGATCTTCATGCCTGCTTTCAGAGCCGCTTCGATGTAAGCGATACCATCAGCGATGGTGAAAGCGATTTCCTGAGCAGCGGTGGAACCTGCTTCACGGATATGGTAGCCGGAGATGGAAATGGTGTTCCACTTCGGTACATTCTTGGAGCAGTATTCAAAAATGTTAGTAATCAGACGCATAGACGGTTTAACCGGGAAAATATAGGTTCCGCGGGCTGCGTATTCTTTCAGAATATCATTCTGGATAGTGCCGCGGAGCTGATCAGCCGGTACGCCCTGCTTTTCAGCGACTGCAATGTACATAGCCAGCAGTACAGATGCCGGTGCGTTGATGGTCATGGATGTAGAAACCTTGCCCAGATCAATATGGTCGAAAAGGATTTCCATATCTTTCAGGGTATCAATGGCTACACCTACCTTGCCGATTTCGCCGATAGCCATTTTGTCATCAGAGTCATAGCCGATCTGGGTCGGAAGGTCAAATGCACAGGACAGGCCGGAACCGCCGTTTTCAATCAGGTAACGATAACGCTTGTTGGATTCTTCAGCGGTAGCGAAGCCTGCATACATACGCATAGTCCAGAGACGGCCGCGGTACATGGTCGGCTGTACGCCGCGGGTATACGGATATTCGCCCGGGATGCCGAGGTCTCTTTCATAATCAAAACCTTCGATATCAAGAGGTGTATACACCTTATTGTGTTTTAAACCAACTCTTTCCGGAGTCTTTGCGTAAGATTTAGCGCAAGCAGCTTCGTATGCTTCGAGTTTGGCTTTCAGGGATTCGTTTGCCATAAGTTCATCTTCCTCCTAAAAAATAAGTAAAATTGGGAAAGGTCTCATCCTTGGCAGAAATGTCAGATTGCGGCTTTTAGGCTCTTCTCATCTGTATTTCGCAGACAATCGCTTTCATTGGTATGGATCCGCAAAGCCTCTTGCTGTGATGCCGCATTATGTCTTGTCACCACAGCGGAGGAACTCTTGCGAGATCCATGTATGATTCTGCTCTCAGCAGTTATCACCATAGACAATTATATAACAATCATGCTTTTTGTAAAGAATATATTATGGGAAAATTATTTTTTAAAAAGCATGGAGCCTGTTTCAGCAAGGCTGGTATGGAACTTGAATGCTTCAGAGAGAATGTGCGGAGTCTGGCTGTTGCCGTTGAGCGCACATGCTCTTTCAAAGTAATCCATCAGCTGGTCACGGAAAGTCGGGTGGGCGACATTATTAATGATTACCTTCGCTCTTTCCTTCGGTGACAGGCCGCGGACATCCGCTACCCCCTGTTCGGAGATGAATACATGGGTGTCATGTTCGGTGTGATCGACATGAGAGCACATCGGAACAACGGCAGAGATAGCGCCTCCCTTAGCCACACTGTGGCAGAAGAAGCAGGACAGAGCGCCATTACGGGCAAAATCTCCGGAACCGCCGATGCCGTTCATCAGTTTGGTACCGGTTACGTGAGTGGAATTTACGTGACCATAAATATCCATTTCTAAAGCGGTATTCATAGCTACTACGCCAATGCGGCGGGCCACTTCACCGTTATTGGAAATTTCCTGCGGACGGAGGATGATCTTCTTGCTGTATTTTTCAATATTGGCATAGAAGCGTTTCAGTCCATCCGGTGACGGGGACAGGGATGTCCCGGAAATCATATCAATTTTGCCTTCATCAATCAGATCAAACATACCATCCTGAATAACTTCCGTATACACAGACAGGTTCTTGAAATCGGAATGAACGAGGCCATTGATTACCGCGTTTGCCACATTGCCTACGCCGGACTGGAGAGGAAGCAGGTTTTCCGGAAGTCTTCCATGTTTTACTTCATTCTTCAGGAAATCAACCAGGTTATTTCCCATCCTTTCAGCGTCATCATCAAGCGGAGCCAGGGCGCGGGTAACATCGGGCAGATCACAGGGAACGATAGCAACAATCTTTGCCGGATCTACAGGAATGTAGGTCTTGCCGATACGGTCACCGGCTTTAACGATCGGAATCGGCACACGATGCGGCGGGTTAGCCACTTCGTAAATGTCAGCCATGCCATCCAATGCTACCGGCTGGGTAGTATTGACTTCGATGATGACTTTTTTACCCTGGGATACGAATACGGGAGAGTTGCCGATAGCGGTAGTAGTTACGATACCAATTTCGCCGTCTCTCTTAACGATTTTACAGGCTTCAATGACCGCAAAATCCGGACCGGTTACATGTTCTCCCTTAACGTTGGTGAAGAAACCTTCACGGATCTGCTGTGCCACATGGCTCAGGTGCAAGTCGAAATAGTTGATCTGGCCGGCATTGATTGCTTTTCTCAGTGTACCGTTAGTCTGGTAGGGCATACGGTTTCTGATCCCGTTCACTTCTACCAGTTCGCCATCAATCTGGGAACCTGTGGAAGCGCCCGTCCAGATATCTACCTGGAACGGCGTTTGCTTCATGCGTTCAGCCAGTTCATGCATCGTGATTTTCGGATAGCCGCACGGTGTAAATCCGCTGATTCCCAGGATATCCCCCGGCTGGATCATGGTTGCTGCCGTTTTGCCGTCGCATACTTTGTCCAGCAGTTCTTTAGGCTCGATACGGCTAAGGAATTCACTGTCATTGATGTCGATCATTACTATCATCCTCCCAAAATAAATAAAATATAAAAGCCCGCGGTGACGATTCGTTATTTTTCTCAGTCCGCAGAACCTTTAGCCCGGTAGTCCCCCTCCAAACTTCATCAAAACAGTTCGGAATGAAGGCGCTGTAAAACAACCCTCCGTGGCTCATTACCTTGTTTATTATAGCATACTTTTACGGATAAAGTCCCATAAAGAATGCTTATCCTTTCTCAAAATTCCCTAACAGGGATTATAAATTTTTCCTATTGGACAAATACATTTTTATATGTACTTGGATCCGCATAATTGATTTACCCTGCCGTGCCCCGTCTTTCTTCCGAAACACAAAGCGCAGACAACGCCCAGAAGCAGCAGGAAACCGGGCAGCTGAAAAACGCATAATCTCCGATCCCGTCTATGGCTGCCGACAAAACAAGAAGCATGCCTGACAACCCGAAAAGTTTCATAGTCCCTTTCCCTCTGCGCCAAATCCGCCATGACATCACCCCTTGCCCAAAGAAGAAAAGGAAGTACAAAATGCCGCCGGGAATGCCTACTTCCGCAGGGATATGGATGTACATATCATGGGCGTGGAAAATAACGACATCCGCGTCCTCTATAAAAAAGTTGTACTCCGGATAAGCCAGCCAGTAATTCCCCCAGCCGACCCCAAGCAGAGGATGTTCCTCAATCATGGCGATCGTACTTTCCCACAAAGCCAGGCGAAGTGAAAGCGATGTATCCTCGCCGGAAAAAAGAGAAATGAAACGCTCTGCCACCTGTCCATGGTAAAAAAATAAAATAAGAGGCACCGCCAGAAACACCAGACCGAACCGCTTATCATAAAAGACCGCAAGGCCTAAAACTATTCCTGCCAGACTAATCCATGCCCCCCGGGAATAGGTCAGCGCCAGGCATACGGAAAGAACAAAAAGAAATCCGGCAAGCAGTATTTTTCTCTTATTATTTCTTTCCCCCATAGCAAAAGGCGCAAACACACTGATAAGCATCAAAAGGTAGGCGCCGAAAAGATTCGGATTCCCCAAGGTGGAAAACATGCGCCGCCGCAGAAGAGGAAACCTCTCAGGATCCACCCATCCTTCGGCATTCAGGTCTCTCGCCATGCATCCCGCATCGGCATACTGTATAAATCCCCAGATGACAACGCAGACAGCCCCCGCCAAAAAGACATAAAGCGCTTTCCTCTTTTCCTCCTCTCCCGCAAGGTATGTAGAGATAAGCACATAAAGAAACGCATACGCCAGGGGCAGAAAGCACCAGTTAAGAATGGAAAAGAATTTGTCCGGCGCATTAAACACGGATAAAAAAGAACAAATTAAAAAGCCCCCGCCAAACCATCCCCACTTGCCGCCATAATTGACCTTCCGCTTCGTAAGGAGTATATCCCCCATAGAAAGCAATGCCGCCGGAACAAGGGCAAAGTAAAAAAGCCAGGAGCTTAGAGGCAGGAGAAATATCGTCAGATAAAGACAGATAAGAATATTCCGTTCACTGCAAATCTGTCTCCCCATCACCATGAGCCTCCTCCTCTTATTTCACTGTTTATAGAAATCATGAAAATACTCTTACCGGCTGTCAGGTGATCAAAAACGATCTGCCAGCTTTCATTCCCGCGATCCGCTTCCGCTGCCGTGCGTCCTTGCGGGATGATAGAGTCTCCACCCGAAAAGGATCGCGCAGATGCGGAGAAGAAGAACCGCGCCAAATCCGCCCCATGACGCATATACAATCCCCGTGAGCGGATACAGGACGCATATGACGATGCCTCCGACAACCGAAGCCATGGCATACACATCTTCATACAACACCACCGGGACTTTCTGCGCCAGCACATCACGGAGAATACCGCCTCCCACCGCCGTAATGAGCCCAAGCAGAACGGGAAGTACATACCGGTAGCCGGGATAACTGTCAATCGCCGTCATCGCACCGGTCACCGTGAAAGCAGCAAGCCCTGCCGTATCGGAAATACGATAAGCAAAAAGGACAAGTTTCCGTCCCCGGCGGGGTATATGGAAATGCCGGAAACCGATGCACACCGCTGCCGCCGTCATGAGGGCAAATATGATCCCATCCGGCCCGCGCAGGGCAAAAGGCGGAAATATACCCGCCAGCACATCGCGGAGGATACCGCCTCCTACTGCCGTCACCACAGACAAGAGCGCAATGCCGAAAACATCCATTCCCCTTGCCAGTCCTACAGCCGCTCCGGAAAAAGCAAATGCCACAGTCCCCAGTATTTCAAAAACCGCCCACGTTAAAGACATACCGCACCCTTTCGTATTACATCTGCAGCACGGAAGCAATCAGGCGGATCGTCGTTCCCGTATAAAACTGCGCCAGCGGATTAATAATCCGTCCTATCATGCCGCTGAAAACCAGGAACAGTAAAAGAAGGAAACTGTAACGGTAACTGAAATTGTGGAATGCAAAAGCCAATTTGCCGGGAAGCACCATTTCCAAAATTTTGGAGCCGTCCAGCGGCGGCACAGGAATCAGATTAAAAAACGCGAACCACACATTATACAGCATAATCCAATAAAGAAATAAATACCCCGGCTGCCCCGCCGTTAAAAGCCCGAGCTTCATCATCAGCAGCATAATGCACTCCGCCAAAAAACAAATAAGCAGATTCATCCCCGGCCCGGCAAAAGAAACCTTCATCACGCCGCTTCTGAAATTCTTATAATAATTCGGATTGATCTCCACCGGTTTTGCCCAGCCGAAACCGCAGATCACAAGAAGCATAAGCCCCACCATATCCAAGTGAACCAGAGGATTCGCCGTAAGCCGCCCCTGCATGGACGGCGTGGGATCCCCCAGACTGTCCGATACATACGCATGGGCATATTCATGAAGCGCCATGGCAATCAAAAGCGCCGGCGCACGGTAAATCAAAGTACTCCAATCAAGAAAATCAGACATAAGACTCCTTTATGAAACCAATTTCAACAAACTGCCGTTTCAAACGTCTGCCGCAGTCTCCATTCAAAGGCAGACTCCTCAGCCGACTAAAATTCAATGTGATTATTATAACCTGATTTCAAAATAGTATACAAGGCAGATTAACCACTTCATTTTCTCCCTTGCTGCACGAAAATGGCAGCAGACACAAAAAAAGAGACCCGCACAGGCCTCTTCTGTTTTTCTATCTGCCTCCAAAAACTTTCTGAAACAGTGTAAGGCGGCGGCGTTTCGATTTCTCCGCCCATTCAGCGGAATCCAATTCCGCCTGTTCCATCCGATACTCTCGATACGCGCGGTACACATCCATATCCAAAAGCACCACGCCCACCTGGCAGTAGGGATAAGCACGCTGAAGAGCACATTCATCAGAAGCCGCCGGAAACTCGATTCCCTTTTCTTCCAGTTCCATAAGAGCCATACCGAGAGCTTCCCGCGCTTTCCGCGCAGCTTCCGCCATAGATTCCGCTTTCACGGCACACCCTGTCAAATCAGGAAACACCGCGTGGAATTCATTCTTTTTTCTATCCAAGGTAAAAATGGCCGGATAAAAATACTTCATCAGATTCCTCTTTTCACCCACCTGCACCATTGCGTAAACATTTTCTTATTATTTTGTTTTATTGTAATACATTTTATTGCCTGCTGCCAATAGCAAATCTTAAAAAAATTGATTATTTTCTCCAAATTTTACTAAAAATCTAAAATATTTCATCAAAAATCTGAAAAACTTTGTGTGCAAAACAGGAATTTCTCTTCTATTCCTTATAAAAAAGCCGCATGTAAAAACGCGCCCGCCGAAGCATGACGCGTTTCGTGTAAAAATCAAATCAGAATTTGTAACGGGCCCCAACCATCCATGCACGTCCCGGCTGTGGAGCAGCACCCAAACCGTTATATTCAGAATAGGCATTTTCATAAGACTCATTCGTCAGATTCGTTACAGACAAGTATAAGTTTATATTTTTCCTTAATTCATAGTTCATATTCCAATCCAGTACAAGGAATTGATTATCAGTATAAGCAGTTGTATCCATTCCCGTATACCAATTGACCAATAATCCGGAATAGAATTTATTGTTCTCATAAGACAAATTCATCGTAAAATGGTTTGCCGGACGAAGCTTGTTGATTTGCGTGTTTACATTACTCAATTCACCAAGCCCTACATCTGTGTATTGAACACCATCCTTCGCACGGTAAGTATCTTTAAAATGCGTATAAGCAAGCCCTAAATTCCAATGGTCATTAAACTTGTGATCCACGGTAATATTAAAAGACTGTTTATCTTCTTTTGCATTTACATAACGTGTCAGTCTATGTCCTGGAATGGAAGGATCATCAACAGAATACTGGGTAATCGCATTAGACATCTTTGTCCAGTCATAATGAACTGTGACCTCGGTATTTGGGCCAATTCCCTTTCTCAAACCAATTGTCCAGACATCGCCTTTCTCATCTTTCAAAGCTCCGCCGCCATAAGCATCGGTAGCATAGTCTTTTCCTTTGATTGGGCGATAAATCTTCGTCCATCCTGCATAAGCACTGAAATCATCAGAAAACATGTATTCCGTATTGATTACAGGAGTAAATGTGCTGACATCTCCACGATGTTTAGAATCAACATAAACGACATTGCCGGAACCATCTTTTACGATTTTCCCTGAAGAATCACGCTTAGCCTGACGTGTCCCGCTAAATGAATTATAGTGGGAATAGCGCAGTGCAGGAGTAACATCCCACTTATCATTGACATGAATCTTATCCTGCACATACCCCGTCAAAGTATTTCTTCTATACTCTGTATTTTCTACAGGACCGTAGTCATTCATCAATTTCATGACAGATTTGTCATAAGTAACAGACCCTAAAATATCATGTTTACCAAAGGATTTGCCTAACTGCAGCTGGACACCATGATTTTTCTCCGCTTCTTCATCTGTCAGATTATCCCATCCGGCAGGATGATAATTTTTGATAAAGTCTGACCATGCGGCGCTGCCGGGAAACGGCACATAAGATCCATCATCCAAAATCCAGGACGGATAACGATCAATGCCCCAATAATTATGGTGCTGGCTATATACACGGATAAAGCTGTCCATGCCATTATCTTTTTTAAAAGTATAAACTACATCAATATCATTGCTCTTATACGCATTGTAGGACCCGGAAAGTGCATCTAATGAAAACAGATTTCTATATCCCGGATTATCAGTATTACCATATCCCCCCGGTCTCGTCGTTCTTTCAATAATACGGTTCCAATCAGCTTCACTCCAATATCTCCAGTCACGGGCGGTAATCGGATAGCCGTCTTTTCCGTTTTTGTGGTTATACCAGATCTTCAGATTTTTATCTCCGCCCAGCTCTTTATCCAAACGGACATTGACGCTGTCTTCTTTATACGAAGTACCGTTGTATGTATGATTTTCACCGGTAATACCATCACGATACTTGCTGTCACCTGACATATTTCTGCTGGCAGAAATAAAATACCGCATCGGTTCTTTCTGATCAGTCGCGCCGGATACATTCACACTATAAACATGATGTCCCCAAGATCCTGTAGATAAATCCAATGCCCCTGCTACATGATCGGTTCCTTTTCTTGTAATGATATTGATAACTCCACCTGTAGCATCAGCGCCGTAGACAGATGCCCCCGGTCCTTTGATAACCTCAATTTTATCTACGTCTTCCATTCCTATCAATTGATTAAGATCAACCATAGTCTGCCGCCAGCTGCATTACTAGCACCAAATCTATAGCTGGCTGCATTATCCACACGGCGGCCATCTATGAGAACAATAACTCTTGAATCCCCATTGATAGCCATACTGTTATTGTAAGAATTATAACCATACTGACCGCCACGATAACCGGCATTTGTAAATGTCACACCGGGAACGCGTTTAATCGCCTCTGTTACATCTGTATAATGACGTTTTTCAATTTCTTCACGGGTGATAACTTTCACATCGCCGCCCGTACGGTAATAAGACTGTTCTGTAACCGTGTCCCCGAATTTATTCTTTGTCTTATCCGCTTCAACCACAACCGCATCTAATGTATACACATTCAAATTTTCATCAAATGCGGCATATGTGGAAATTCCCCCAAAACAGGCCGTCAACGCCAATGTGGCGGCAAAAGCTGATTTCATACCTTTTTTCATGAATACTCTCTCCTCTGAGTTTTACCATCTTGAACCATTAATATAACTGAATGAATAATCTTCTTTCGTGGCCCAATCTTTCCATTCCCCTGAAAAGGGCCCGAAATTAAAAGTGACTTTTTTACTTCCGTTGGCCGGTAATTTCAACATGGGCAGTCTTTTCGGATGCCCGATGAATTGAAATGTTTTCCCATCAGTTCCTGTAAAAGTAATCTGGAGAATCATTTCATCAAGCTTTGTAACCGTCAAGTCACTTCGTCTGTTATAAAATGTTCCCCGCACGCAAAGCTCTCCATGCTCCATCCAGACCTTTTCCGTACGCCAATCCAAAATCATCGTATCTGCCGAATGTTCCGCAGCAAAAGCCATAGGAGACAAACATAAAGAAAAAATCAGAGCAGCGAAAGCCAAAAGCCATTTTCTCATAACTTCCTCCTTTCCTTAATCACTAACCACCTGTGAAAATCTTATATTCCATTTTTCCGGCGGCCTGTCCTTGTTCCGACCGCAGAAAAATAAGGAATCCTCTTAAAACACAGAATGTGTACCCCGCACGACAGGTATCCCCGCTCTCTTAAAAATAGCAGCGATCATCTCCACCTCTTTACAAAGAGTCTTACTTTCCCCGTCGCTGCAGCAGCAGATTCCCAAATGAACTGCGTCCGGATGTATTTCCAGAATCCTCTCGATTTTTTCATCAAGTCCTTTATCCTGCCGGGGAAAATGCCCGCACCCGCTGCACTTCATAAAGGCGGACACCTGCAATTCTTCATCTCCATATTCACGAAAACGATGAGTCCGCCCATTCAATGCAGAAAAACATCCTGCGCCGGTGCAGACGGTCTCCGCACGGGGGCAGGTCAGCATAACAATCTTCTTCATAGGCGCATTCCTTCATATTCCCACTTTAAAAACAATATCAGCTTAAAAATTCATTTATTCCTGTCATCCGTAAACTCAATAACTCTTAAAATTATATCACATATTATTCATCATATGAACATCTAAAGGTAATCCCCCAACAACAATCCATTTGTTTTTATCTCAATCTCCTCTTTTCATGAAATAAAATCCCCGTTTCTTTTATCCCTATTGCATAGCGCCGTCCCCTTTGCTATAATTTGGAAAGCATGGGGGTATAGCTCAGCTGGGAGAGCGTTTGAATGGCATTCAAAAGGTCAGCGGTTCGATCCCGCTTATCTCCACCACGTATTTAATCCACCACATCTGTCCGATGTGGTTCTTTTTATTCATTCCCCTCACCGCAGTAAGTGACTCACTCGATTTCATGCGTCGCTTCGCTCTTTTGAAATCGGTTCCCTACTTTGCCGCTGCCTCATCTCACTGTTTCATCTCCATATCTCAAACACTCCGCTTTCCCGGCATAAGTGACTCACTCGATTTCATGCGTCGCTTCGCTCCTTTGAAATCGGTTCCCTACTTAACCGGTTTGATCTCAATCATCTATATCACAATAAAAAAGGTCACATCATTGCGATATGGCCTTTTTGTTTTATTAAATTTACTCACCCGGGTAAAATCAGAATTCGAATCGGGCGGAGAGCATGAATGTCCTCGGCATGGATAATCCGAAGGTGGTGGAACTCCCTCTTCCCATCCAGTAATCTTTATTTGCCACATTGTAGCACATGGCGCTTAAAGAAACGGGGATTCTTCCCAAACGTGTTTTGTAATTCACACCCAGGTCAAGTGTGGTGTAGGACGGGATTTTCGTTTTTCCTGACGGCGCATTGGAATTATCGATATAGGCGGCGTCATTCCAAACGACTCTCCCTATGATTCCCAGGCTGTCGTTCGGTTCGTAAACGAGTCCCAGCACACCGCTCCAGTCTGCCACGCCGTTAACGAAGCGGCCGTCGTTTTTCCCGCCCTGCGTTTTATCCCGCTTGGCGTCAATGTACATCAGCCCGCCGGTCACTGTCCATTTCGGTGCCAATTTCCCATTCACTGTCCATTCCACACCTTTAAACTTGTCTCTTCCGTCAGCAGCGCGGCGGTACTTACCGCTTCCCACATCTATATCAATGACATTTTCCTGATCGATATAGAAATAGCTCAAAGTGGTGAGAAGTCCGCCGTATTTATACTTCACGCCGATTTCTTTCTGCCTGCTCACAGACGGCGCCAAAGTCTCTCCCTGGTTGACATACTTGCTGTCATTGGAAACGACGCCGCCCCTGGAAAGACTTTCCGTCTGTCCCGCGTAAAAGGAAAGATGATCATTTGCTTTGTAGGTAATCCCGAAAGTCGGAAGCCAGTCATCATTCCGTATGAGCTGCCCTTTGATTTCATTTCTGAAATGTTCGTGTTTTCTGGAAACTGCCAAAAGGACATCCCATTTCCTGTAGGCAAGAGAATCGGCCAGTGTAATGCCTGTATTGATTTCCGACCAGGAAAGTTTTGCTTTCCGGAGCGAAGGGATATAGAAACTGTTTTTATAGGCTGTACCGTCATAAAGACTGCCTATGATATTTCCTTTCACGCTGTTATTCGTGTCATTCCAGTATCTGGCGCCTGAGCGGTCAAAAGCGATAGATACATGATGTTCTACGGCGCCGGTATCGAACTTCCCTTTAATCCCTGTCTGGAAATAAGAGTTCGTCCCTATTTCATTCTGCGCATTGGACACATTGCTGCTCATGAAATTCCCTTTTTCGTCAAACTTCAGGGCAGAGCTGGAATTGTACTTATTCCCGCTCCTGCGGTTGACGCCCCAGTTCATGAACCAGCTCCAGTTATCATTGAGTTCTTTTTCGTGATTCAGGGTAAGAAGCCAGCCGTGCATCCACTTCGTGGTACCGTCAAAATCATAATCCGTATTGGAATCCGGCGCGGAGGGAAGGACATCGGATCTGCCGCCATAGGTGAACCAGCGCTGCCCTTTATTCACACGGAGATCGAAGGACCCTGCAAAAATATTCGTAACGGATGTTTCCCCTTTGCGGTCAAGGTTGATGAAAATATTCTTTTCTTCTTTTTCCGCATGACGGAGCGCCAGATCGCCATCCATGTATTCACCCATGACACGGACGCCCCATTCACCATTGGCGCCTGTCCTGCGGCTTACGTCAATAAACTCGCCAAAGCTGCTTCTTCCTGAAAAGGTCTGCGTGTAGTTCAAAACAGGAGTCGATCCTGCTTTTTTCGTGACGACATTAATAGTTCCCGGAGCCGGCGTGGCGCCGCCGTTGGTTCCGTTATTCGACATGCTGACCCCGTTGACGCCGGCATTCGGTCCTGAAGTAATATCCATTCTTTCGATGATGTGATTCGGCGGACCGTTAAACTGGTAAAACAGGCTGGGGATCCCGTTCAGCATCATATGGTTTCCGTTCATATTGATTCCGCGCATGGAAAAGTCCGTATACATGGGGGACGATGTGCTGGAACGGATGGAAGGATTATTCTGGAGCACATTGGCCAGCGGCTGTGACGGATCGCTGAAAGTTTCCAGTGTCTTTTCAGTCATACTCATTTCGGAGTAAGGGATATCCATAACGCTTTTATTCCCTAAAATCCCTAATTTAGCCGTCTGATTCACAAGTCCTCCCGGAAGCGCCGCCACATCCCCTTCCCTGTCTGCCGTGACGGTAACTTCGTCCATCTCGTACACGGCACCTGCGGTCATGGTGCCAAACGCTGATGAAACCAGCACAGAAAGCAGCGCTGCCGATAAAATTTTCTTTTTCATGCTTTTCTCCTCTTTCATAAAAAATAACAGTATTGAAAACGTCTTTCGTGGCCTGCCGTTTTAATTTCCACCTCCTTGATCCGGCTCAAAATGTAAAGAATGCGGAAATCAGATCCTTCGTATACGAATCCGCAGGCCTGCGGAAGAGCGTCTCCGTTTCCTCCATTTCCACCAGTTTCCCTCTGTCGAGTATTCCGATCCGGTGGCAGCAGGCGCGAAGCAGGTCAAGGTCGTGGGAAATGAAAAGATAGGAAATATTTTTTTCTTCCTGCACCTCTTTCAGTATCCCGATGATCTGCGCCTGTACGGAAACATCCAGCATAGAAGTGGGCTCATCAAGAATCAGAAGCCCGGGTTTCAGAAGAAGAAGCCGTCCGAGACATACACGCTGCAGTTCTCCTCCGGAAAGCTGGTGGGGATAACGGTGCAGAAGCTCTTCTCTCAGCTGGAGGCGTTTCATCATGTCACGGATTTCCTGACCGCGGGAAATGTCCATTCCGTGTATCTTCGCCGGTTCTTCCATGGATTCCCTGATTTTCATCCGCGGATTTAAGGAAGACGCGGGATTTTGGAAAAGCATATGCATCTGCCGCCGTCTGCACCCGGCCTCCTTTGCGGATATTTTCGTCAGCCGCTTTCCCTGAAAAACGATATCTCCGCCGTCTTCACGAAGCAGACCCATGACAACTCTTGACAGTGTGGATTTCCCTGCGCCGCTTGCCCCCGTAATGCCTACGGTTTCCCCTTTCTCTACACAGAAAGAGATATCATGAAGGATTTCTTTTTTCCGTTTGCGGATAAATCCCGTTTCTGCCCCGTAAGAAATATGTTCCACAGAAAGAAGGGTCATAAGCCGCCTCCTTTCCGGATACAGCGGACGCTATGACCTTCTGCAAGCGTAAGCATTTTCTGCTTTTCATCGCAGGAATTTTTTTCATACGCCGGGCAGCGGGATGCAAAAACACAGCCGCCGGGGAGACGGGAAAGATCAGGCGCGATACCGCGGATCGGCTGCATGCCCCTGTCGGGCGCCGCGGCAAACAGGCCTTTCGTATAGGGGTGTACCGGATTTGAAAAGGTGTCTTTTGTCTTCCCGTATTCAATAATCTCTCCTGCGTACATCACCGCCAGAAAGTCGGAAAGACGCTCCGCCAGCCGGAGATCGTGGGTAATGAGCAGAATACCCACACCTTTTTCCCTCAGTTTCCTAAAAGCGCCCGCCGCCTGTCGGCGGACAAAAGCATCAAGGCCTTTCGTCGGTTCATCAGCAATGAGCCATTCAGGACCGGGCAGCGTCATCATGGCTGTAAGCACTCTTTGCGCCATACCGCCGGACAGGTGAAAAGGATAGGTATCCCACACGCGCTGGGCATCAGCAAGACCGAATTCTTCCAGTTGCCGGATGCCGTCCGCCTTTGTATCGTTCCCGTCCTGATAGAAATGAACTCCTTCCATCATCTGCCCGCCCACTTTCACCATGGGATCCATCGCTGCCACGGGATCCTGGGCAATCCACCCAACCCGTGATCCGCGGACAGAATTCAATTCTTTTTCAGATAAAGAAAGGAGATCTGTGTCTCCAAATAAGATTTCCCCTGAAACCCGGACAGGCTGTTCCAGGAGTCCCATAACCGCCGCGCCGAGGATGGATTTACCGCTCCCTGATTCCCCTACGATTGCCGTGATTTTCCCGCTTTTCAGGATTATATCTGCATCCCGCAGGACTTTCGCGTCCCCCTGCGGCGAAGGGAAAGAAACGGACAGATTTTTAATTTGAATATCCACTTCTATCCCCTCCTTTCTTCCGGTGATTTTCTGATCTGCAGATTATCCCGCAAAGCGTCTCCCAGTAGATTAATCGACAGACAAAACAGGGTGATTCCCATACCCGGAGCCAGTATCATCACAGGATAGGAGCGGAAATAGGTCCGCGCGTCGCTGATCATGACGCCCCAGTCCGCTGTCGGCGGAGAAACACCGAGTCCCAGATAGGATAAGGCAGATGCCGACAAAAGAGAAGTTCCCGTCCTCAAGGTGAAGAGAACGATCAAGACAGGCAGTAAATTGGGAAATACATACTTCCGCAGGATATACCAATGGCCGGCGCCGATGCTCCGTATCCCTTCCATGTACGTTTCTCCTTTGATACGGAGCACTTCATTACGGACGATACGGGAAAACCCCGTCCATGACGTCAATGTCAAAGCGATGATAATGCGAAAATCATTTTCGGGAAGAATGGCTGCAATGGCAATCATGAGGCTTGTTCCCGGAAGCCCCTGGAAGAGCGCCACAAGGCACTGTACGGATTTATCCGCCAATCCCCCGAAATACCCCGATACCATGCCCAAAGACAATCCGAGCGCCATGGTACAGAATGCGGAGCAGAATGCAAAGGCCACGGAAGACCGGGCCCCGTAAATGACCCTTGAAAGAATATCTCTTCCCAGAGCGTCCGTTCCAAACCAATGGGCCGCAGAACTGTGCTCCAGTATTTCCTCAGGCGATACGGCTGACGGGTCATAAGGCGCAAGAAGCGGCGCGAAGACAGCGCAGAAAACAACGGCAGAAGCGATAAATACGGCTGACGCATAAAGGAGCCTGACAGCACTCTTGCTCTCTTTCATAGGGCGCCCCCCTTCCGCACCGACGGATTCAGCATGCCGCACAGGATATCCACCAGGTAATTAAATGTAAGGAAGACTGTGCCGCTTACAATGACATACCCCTGGATAACGGGATAGTCACGCCCCCATATGGCGGCCAGCACGTAACTGCCCAGTCCGGGAATGGAAAACATATCCTCAATGATGACGGATCCTCCCAAGATAGCGCCGAAGAAAGTGCCGAGCATCGTAATGACGGGGACAAGGGCATTGGGCAGTACATGTCTTTTCATGATAAAAGGCATGGGCAGCCCTTTCGCCCGTTCTGTCGTGATGAATTCCTTTCCTGCCACCTCCGTCATGGACGTCTGCTGAAGGCGCATGACAGCCGCCGATGTTCCCGCCGCAAGGACGAAAGAAGGCATGATCATCTGTATCATGCTCCCGTACCCGCCGGAAGGCAGGAGCCTCCACTCTTCGGAAAAAAGGAGCATGCATAAAATGGCCAGGAAGAAAGAAGGGACGGAAATAAAGAAAAGAGCACCTGCGCGAAGGACTATTTCCCCTGCGGTGTCTTTTTTCTCTGCAGCCCAGATTCCGGCGGGTATGCCGGTAACCATTACCCAGCCGATGGCCCATACCGCCAGATGGAAAGTAATGGGAAACCGGCGGAGTATTTCATCCAGTACAGGTTTCTGTGTAAGATAAGACACGCCCAAATCTCCGTGAAGCGCATTCATAAGCCACCGCCCATACTGGATCCATACCGGCTGATCCAGTCCCATAGCATGGCGCAGCGCATCCAGTTCTTCCGCTGTCGGTTCCGATATGCCGTCCATGGTAAGCAGCGCCAGCGCGGGGTCTCCCGGAGACAAAACGCCTAAAAGAAAAGCAACCAGCGTAAGTCCTATGAGGAAAGGGATCAGCATGCAAAAGCGGCGGAGTGCATAGAGAATCAATTCTTTCATTCTTTCCCTGCTCCTTTCCGCCAATAGACTTTATCCAATGTAATTCCATAAACGGCTGCCTTGTAGCCGCCAAGCTCATGGCTGCAGACCGCTATATTTTGATCTTCCAAAAGAGGAACTAACGCCGGATCAGCCAGAAGCTCATCAAGTATTTCCGTATAGACAGTCCGACGCTCATCCAAATCATAGATCGTCTTTAACGCTTCAAAACAGGCATCCACTTTCGGATTGTTATAACTGATGCAGCTTGCTTTATTCGTAGCGCCCCTTGAATCGAAATATTCAAAAAGGAGCGATGTGGGATCCAGGTTGCCGAGTCCCCGTGTTCCAATGGACAAATCATAGTCCCCTTTAGCCATCATTTTCCGTGAAGTCATCCCATCCACCATGACAATCTCTGCATCCAGCCCCAAAGGTTTCAGCTCCGCCTGGATAAATTCGGAAATCGTCTTGTAAGGATACCGCGCCATTCCGTACTGGGGCAGAAGGAATTTGACCGTCTGTCTTTTATCCCCCAGCACTTCTTTTGCCAATTCCTTTGCTTTTACGGGATCAAAGACAGGCTTCTCCACATGGCCGAAAGGATTGGTGCTGTTCAGAAAACTCATGGTAGGCGTGCCGAATCCGCGGAAATAGTATTTCACGATTTTTTCCCGATCCACCGCCAGGTTGACTGCTTTTCTCATGCGCACATCGCTGAAGGGAAAACGTCCTCCATTCAAAGTGAGGTAATGGGAAATCGTGGAATGGGCGGCGTTCACGGTAAAACGCCCATCACGCTCCAATTCTTCCGCCATAATAGGCGCAAGTCCGCCCAAATCCAAAACGCCCTGTATTTCTCCCGACTTCATCGCCGAGTACCGAGCGTCGGACGACGTGATGGTCCGAATCCTGATTTGCTTTGCTTTCGCCTTTTCTCCGTGGTACCCGTCAAAACGCTCAATCACAGCATAGGCGTCGGGCACCCGCTCCTTGATCATAAAGGGGCCCGTCCCTTTTGCCATACCCGTCCAGTCCCCCGTGGCGGAATCAAAACACCGGGGGCTGAACATGGCGCTTCCCCAGCCCGCCATACGGTAAATGAGCATGGGTACCGGCTTTTCAAAATACAGATGAAGCGTGTTTTCATCATCCGCTTCCGCCCGGAGAAGTCCGGGATAAATACGGTCTGCCAAAAAGCCGTAAAACGTAGACGGGCGGTATCCCATATTCCGGTAACGGCGGAAATTTTCCAGAGCTGCCGCAGCATTGAACAGCTCGCCGTCATGAAAACGGACACCTTCTTTTAAATGAAATATCCATTCCGTCTTATCCGCATTGCTTTCCCAGCTCTCCGCAAGAACAGGCATTTCATGGCCGTCATCGGAAATGCCCACGAGAGGTTCCCATGTTTTCAATATAATGGTGGCATAGTACGGATCTTTTTCCCCCTGCACCAGATCGCGCGCCGCGGCAAGGACGATTTCCCGCTCCCCCGTTTCCGTTTTATGCCCGCATCCCGTACATATACTTGTCAGAAATAAGAAAATCAATCCGCACAGAAAGAGCCCTATCTTTCTCAAAGTCTCCCCCCTTTCTCAGTCCAAAACTCTTCTGCAGATAAAGAAAAGGGGCTGCCGCCTGCCCCTTTTCTTTATCATTTCTTAAAAATGCAGCTTCGCCGTAAAGCTGAATGTCCGCGGCAGGGAGAGATATACCTGGTTGCCTCTGGATACCTGCCAGTAGTCTTTATCAAAAACATTATTTACCATCAGGGACAATTCCGCAGGGATTTTCCCAAAATGTGTCTTATGGGTCACACCCAGATCAAAAATGGTGTATCCCGGTGCCCAGATTTTTTCATTCATGACCGGAGTTTTGCCCGTATAGATCGCGCGTCCCAGGATGCTCCACGCTTCATTCGGATTGTATTCCAGTCCGAGGACGGCAGTCCATTCGGAAGTTCCGTTGACACGGATTCCGTCAAGCGTTCCTTTCGTCGTCTTCTCCTGTTTCGCCGACATATGGGAGAAGCCGCCCAAAATATTCCACTTGTCGGCCAGTCTGCCGTTGATGGAAAATTCCAGGCCTTTATGGCGGGCCTGCCCGTCTTTCGACTGGAAAGGTTTCACATAGCCGTCTTTGTAGACGCTGATCAGGTTGTCCTGCTTGATATCATAGTAGGCCAGGGTGTAAAGTAAATTATTTCTTTTATACTTGACACCGATTTCATTCTGCTTCGTCTTCAAAGGCGGAAGAATATCGCCGAAATTTTCAAAAGTCGTATTTACGCCGCTGCCTGCATCAAAGTTTTCCGAATGGCTGGCATAAACGGACATATGGCTGTTGGGCCGGTAAATGATACCATACGTCGGACTCGTGTCATCGGTCTTTATGCGTTCGATATAGTTCAGCGTATTATCGCTTTTCCATTTATAGCCTCTTGATTCTGCTTCATGCTTGTGGATGCCAAGGATGATATCCCACTTGTTGTAAGTCATGTAATCAACAAGAGAATAACTCTTCACTCTTGTTTTATTATTCCAGCGGGTATCAAATTTCGTAGGCGCCGCCAGTGTCTGATGGATGCCCGTGTACAAATCCCCGGTACCGATCGTACGAAGCGATCCGTTATTATACGCGCTCTTTCTGTTTCTCCATGCCTGATTGTAAGAAAGCGTGATATCATGCTTCACAGCGCCCGTATTATAGTGCGCCGTGGTACCTGCCTGCCAATAATAATATTCCTGCGGTGTGGAACCCGCCCCTGCCTTTACGTCAAGCCTGCCGTCATTATGGAGTGTATATCCGCTTCCTCCGTTTGCCATGACATTTTTATCCAGATCGTTTCTCTGCATGCCGAAGTTGAAAAAGCCGTCCCAATGGTCATTAAATTTCTGATCATGGTTGTAAACGGCAAGCCAGCCGTGGGTCGCCTTTATCATCCCGTCAAACCCGTAGTCATTCTTTCCGGAAGGAACGGCGGGCAGTTTGTTAACATCGCTGCTCAGGATAAACCACCGAAGACCGCGCTGGATATCCATATTTCTATATCCGATAAATAAATTGTCTTTTGATCTTTCCGTAGTCCGGTCGATATTGGCAAAAATGCCCTGTCCGTTAATCTTCGTGCCTTTGACGGATGTACGACCATTGAGGTTTTCCGTCATAATGCGGACACCCCATTCCTTCTTATCGCCAAAACGCTGTCCCCAGTCAAGATATTCACCAAAAAGCCCGCGGCCGGAAATTGTCTGGGTGTAGTCAAAAACACCTTTGTCAGGAGCGACTTTTGATTTCACACTGACGATACCGCCGGGATTCGTCGTTTCATACTGGACACCGGTACCGTAAATCCCTACGTTCGGTCCGGAAATCAATTCCAAAGATTCGATAGGATAAAGCGGCGTATTGAACTGGGTGAACACGCCGGGAACGTTATTCACATAAAAGTTGGTTCCGTTTGTACGGAATCCGCGGAAAAAGAAATCACCATGAAGAATAGATCCGGACTGGCGCACAGACGGCGAGTTTGCCAGAAGCGCATCCATCGGCTTATCAGGCCCCGTAAAGGTGTCCATCGACTTTTCCGTGAAATGCATCTGGGAAAAAGGAACATCCATTGTATCCTTCCCTGCCAGAAAACTTGTCTGGGATTTCGTGTAAACAAAATTGCCCGGCAAAACATCGCGCTCTTCATCACGGTTCCCGATGACAACCACCTCATCAAGAACGTAAGCGGCATCCGCCGCGCCCGCTGTGCAGATACCTGCAGCCGCTCCGACCGCGCCCATGACGGCAGCAGCCAATAATTTCTTTCTCATAAGATTCAAAACCATCCTCTCTTCAAAACAAATGAAATCATAAAGAAATAATTTACGGCTCCGCTTCCATTAAAACCACCGATACAGGCTTCTGTACTGAAAACGAAAGCCTTCCAAGAAACAGATTTACTTCCCATGATTAAATTATTTTAAATAAATTATATCATTAAATAACTTTTATCACACTTCTGCTTTAAAAAACTATTTGTCTGTTCTTTTTTCATTTTAACTGAATCATACCTTATTGCAAAAGAAATTTGCCGTCTGCTCTCCCGCATCTGACGGCGTACCTTAATATTCCTCTTTATCTGCCTTACCGGTGCAGGCAGCAAAAAAGAACGGCGCATCCCGTACCACATTCCAAAAATCAGACTAAAAATCTAATGTCTGGACACCGGTACGACGCCGCTCTTCTTTTTTAATTCTATGCTTCGATTTTGATTTGTATTACAGCTGAGGGGACGTCCTGCTTCGTCCCAGATCCGCCGTCATGACCAGATCCTCTTTCGGATCTCTGCCGCCGGTGGTGAGATAGCCGCCCACCATGATACCGTTAAGGCCGCCGGAAAGCGCGTGGGCCTGCAGGCTTCTCAGATTGACTTCACGACCGCCTGCCGTACGGATGAGGGCTTTCGGAAGAACAAAGCGGAACATGGCAAAAGTGCGGAGGATTTCCAAAGCGGATGGACGTTTATTATCATAAAAAGGCGTTCCTTTTACAGGATTCAAGATATTCAGCGGCACGGAATCAATGTGCATTTCTTTCAGCTTAAACGCCATTTCCACGCGCTGATCCAAAGATTCGCCAAGCCCGATAATGCCGCCGGAGCAGACACGGATCCCTGCCTTCTGCGCCGTGCTGATGATATCTTCCTTGTCTTCCATGGTATGGGTAGTACAGATTTCCGGAAAATAAGACGGAGACGTTTCGATATTGCAATGAATGCGGGTAATGCCCGCTTCCTTCAGCCGGAGCGCCTGCGCAGAAGAAATAAGCCCCAGGGAGCAGCAGACTTCGATACCTACTTCCTTACGGATACGCTTCACGATCGCGATAATTTCTTCAAACTCATTGGGATTGTCCTGATTACGGCCGCTGGTAACAATGGAGAACCGGACGGCGCCTGCCGCTTTTGCTTTCTTTGCCGCTTCGATAATCTGTTCTTCCGGCAGCAGGCGGTATACCTTGGCGCCTGTCCTGTACCAGCCGGACTGGGCGCAGAATTTGCAGTCTTCCTGACAGTGCCCGCTTCTCGCATTGATGATGGCGCAGAAATCCACAGAGCTGCCGCCGAATTTTTGACGGATTTTATCCGCCATGGCAAGAAGCAGCATGGTGTCTTCATCTTTTGTACGAATGAGCCTCCCTGCCTCTTCCGGCGTGATCTGTCCGCCATCCATGACCTTTTCCGCCAAGCGGATAATTTCCTGACAAGCACTTTCCATAATAGAACTCCCCTTTTTACGGAATCATTCCGTTTCCTTTATTGTTATCTCGGATTCAAGTATAAAATAAACAATTTCTTCTGTCAATTGTTTTTGTGTTATAAGTTTACAATATGTTTTCGATATTCATTTCCGGAAATCCACACACAAAAAGCCCGATTTTCACCGGGCTGTTTTACCGATTACCATTCCCACCGGTTTCCATATTCTCTTTTGGCCAGTTCCGTATATGTCCTGACGAAATCTGTCTTTGCCTCCGTGTATCTGTCCCTGTCATGAGGATACCGTTTCCATAAATGCAGTTTCAATGTTTCATACTCCTTCGCAACAGCAGGATGCGCCTGCAGATAAGAGAGAAAATACAATTCATCATGATCGCAGGGCAGCCGGATATGCAGATGATACACTTTCTCCGCAAATCCCTTTTCCGTATAGCCTTTATTCATGGAAATGCGGTTCTTTGAAGTGTTCATGCAGAGCCAGCCGTTATTTTTCAAAATTTCCCGTACCTCTGCCATTCTTTTTTCATCCGGCACTTCTAACAGGATATCTATGATATTTTTGGCCCAGATACCGGAAACAGCCGTACTTCCGATATGGCTGACGCGCTTTATCCGCCCTGCATCCAGCAGAACATCCAAACGATCTTTTTCTTCCCTGTACCAACCTGCCCATTCTTTTTTATACGGCACAAGAAATATGGGAAACAGCTGCCACAATTCTTCCAAACTCCTGTCTTCCAGTCTTTTCCCCATATATTCCTCCTTCCATTTTCCTCCAGCTTATTATAAACAGCTATGAAACGCAAATCTGTTTACGGGCATATAAAAACAGGCCACGATAATGGGGGATTATCATGACCTGTTCCAAAGATGGACGGTACCGGGGGAGTACCGCCCGGAGAGAAAGCATGAATAAACTTTTCAGTATTCCAGGAATATCTTATACATCATCTTCAGTCAATCTGGATACGATGGGATGCTTTTTCAATTTCCTGCGGGAGTTTCGGCAGTGTAATCGTCAGAATCCCGTCTTTCAAGCCTGCCTTGATGCCGTCTTCTTTGATCCCTTTCACATTGAACTGGCGGCGGAAGACAGAGCTGGAACGTTCACGGCGGATGTAATGACGGTCATCATCTTTTTCCTCCGTCTGTTCCTCTTTCTGAGCGGACAGGGACAAAATTCCGTTTTCATAAGAAATACTGATCTGATCCTTGGTAAACCCAGGCATATCACAGGTAATTTCATAGAAATCTTTTTTATCCTCAATATCCACCTTGGGTACAGACACATAGTCTTTGTATGCAGCCGGAGCATCACTGAAGAAATGATCCAGCGCCGTATCACCGAAAAAACCATCAAAAGGAAGTAAACCACGCATAATCAAAACCTCTTTTCTTTCTTTAAAATATTTATAACATATCTCAGGAGTCCATCTTTTCTTCCTGACAACTGTATTATATCACATTTAGCACTCATGTCAATAGAGTGCTAATAAATATTTTGACTTTTTGATTATTTTTTTATCATGGATATTTTCCAACGGTTATTTCATAATAAAAGAAATGAAATTCGCCATGAAGGAGGCTCGCCATGAAGGAGAAAACAATGGAAACAATAACGGCGGAAGAGCGGGCGGCACATATTATAGACATGTGCCACCGCATGACGGTCCATCACACCCTTTGGTTCCGTGAAGTAGAGCACCAGCTCGGTTTTGAAAAGGCGCTCAATGTCATGGACTACGCCTGGAAGCAGACACGAAAGGCGGCAGTTCGTCGTTTGGCGGCGCAATTTCATTTCCCTGAACAAGAGGGCTGTCCCGCTTTCCTCATCCGCCTTCCTAAAGAAGATCAGCTTTCTCTTCTGGACACCATCGCAAAAAGCTGGCTTGCCCAGGACGGCTTCTGGTTTCAGGGAGTGGAGTTTTCCTACGGCATCAATGATGCGAAACGGTGCAACGATTCTACATGGGCCCGGTTCTCTCCCTTTGAAGCGCACTCCATTAAAAAACTTCTTGGCATGGAAGAGCATCCCGGACTGGAAGGATTGGCGCAGGCTTTAAACTTCCGTATGTACAGCCGTCTGAACAGACAGTCCGCCCGCTTTGAAGACGGTTCTCTCATCTTCACAATGGATAACTGCCGTGTGCAATCGGCACGGATGCGGAAAAATTTACCCGACTATCCCTGCAAAAGCGCCGGTCTTGTAGAATACGCCCGCTTTGCCGAAGGTATAGACGACCGCATACAGACAGAATGCATAGGCTGTCCTCCGGACGCCCACCCGGAAAGCTGGTTCTGTGCCTGGAAATTCAGACTCAAATGAAATCGACTCCCTCATATCTTTCGCTGCGGCAATGAACAAAACTCTTCCATGGATTTCTCCAAACAAAAAGACCTCCGGCAAAAGAGGTCTTTTATATTGTCCCGTTACTTTTCTGTCATACAGGAAAGCGTCAGCATGCTTAACTTATAAATTTCCACTGCTGACCGCCGACTTGCCTTTCTTATTCTCCCATCTCCGTAAGGACTTTAGCGCATCTTGCGCAGACGTGTTCATGTTTCGGATCGGCGTTTACATCAGGAGTGCGTTTCCAGCAGCGTTCACACTTTTCAAGAGTGCAGACGGCAATGGAAACTTTCACCGTTCCGTCTTCAGAAGCAACGGCATTCACAGGAGCGGCAGACAGATCGCCGGAAATCTTCGCCTGGGAAACGAGGCAGAAATCCGCCAGTTCTTTTTCCATGGCTTTCAGTGTTTCCAAATGTTCACCATCTGCGTAAATAGTAATTTCCGCGTCCAGCGGGTGGCCGATGACTTTCGCCTGGCGGGCTTCTTCCAGCGCTTTTGTCACAACGCTGCGGAGAGCCAGGCGCTTCTTCCACTTTTCTTCCAATGCTTTATCCAGGTATCTGTCGTTTTCCGCCAGAAAGGACACCATATGGACAGACCATTCTCTTTCTTCCCGATTCGGGAGTGCCTGCCATACTTCTTCGGCAGTAAAGCAAATAACGGGGGCTACCAGCCTTACGAGAGAGGTAAGGATTTCATACATGGCAGTCTGCGCGCTTCTTCTCAGGAGGGAATCATCTTTTTCTGTATAGAGACGGTCTTTCAGTATATCCAGGTAAATGGATGACAGGTCCACAGTACAGAAATTATGGACGGCATGGTACATGACATGGAATTCATAATCCTCATAGGCTTTAAGAACGGTACGCTTTACCTGTTCCAGACGAAGCAGCGCCCAGCGGTCCAATTCTTCCATATCCCCATAAGCCACGCTGTCGGTCTTCGGATCGAAATCATAAAGATTCCCCAGAAGGTAGCGGAACGTATTTCTGATCTTTCTGTATACATCGCTCATGGATTTCACAATCTTATCGGAAAGGCGGACGTCTCCCTGATAATCGACGGAAGAAATCCACAAACGCATCACGTCAGCGCCGTACTTATCAATAATGTCCTGGGGCGCGACTACGTTTCCTACCGATTTGGACATCTTCCGTCCCTCTCCGTCCATGGTAAAACCATGGGTCAGAACAGCCTTATACGGCGCGCAGCCATTGACTGCCACACTGGTCAGAAGAGAGCTGTGGAACCAGCCGCGGTGCTGGTCGGAACCTTCCAGATACAAATCGCAGGGATACGCCGCGCCGGTATCTTTCCACACCGGATGAGGATCTTTTAGGACACCATTCCAGGTGGAGCCGGAATCAAACCATACGTCCATGATGTCTTTTTCCTGGTGGAAACGGCTGCCGCCACAGTGGGGACATTTGAAATCCTTCGGCAAAAGTTCTTCCGCCGGATGTGCCCACCATGCGTCGGTACCCTCTTTTTCCACGATTTCTTTCACGCTTTCAATCGTTTCGGGCGTGATCACATAATTGCCGCAGCCGTCGCAGTAGAAAGCAGGAATCGGAACACCCCAGGAGCGCTGGCGGGAAATACACCAGTCCTGGCGGTCACGAATCATATTATACAGGCGGTCATGTCCCCAGGAAGGAATGAACCGTGTCTCGTCGACCGCTTTCAATGCATCTTCACGGAAATCATTGATGGAAGCAAACCACTGCTCTGTCGCGCGGTAAATGACAGGGTTCTTACAGCGCCAGCAATGGGCATACTGGTGGTGGAGGGACTTTTTGCCGAGAAGCATGCCTTCGTGGGCAAGCGCGGAAATACTCGGTCCTTCCGCTTCCCATACAGTCTTCCCTTCCAGAAAGGATCCGGCTTCTGCCGTCATACGGCCTTTATTGTCCACAGGACAGATGACTTCCTGCTTCAGTTTTCCTTCATTTTCATATTTCTTATATACTTCAAAGTCATCCACGCCGTGGCCCGGGGCAGTATGTACACAGCCTGTACCGGCATCCAGCGTGACATGGTTGCCTTCAAGGACATACACCGTACGATTGTAGGATGCCCAGGGATGCATAAATTCGGCCAACTCCCATTCGGCGCCTGTCATTTCGCGGCCGGTAAACTCGTAATTTTCAATCTTGCAGTCCGCCAAAGCTGCCGGTGCCAGCTCCTTATTCATCAGGTAGTACTCGTCGGCATCCAGATTATGCACCCATACATAGGTGAACTTCGGGTTGACGGAAATATACTGGTTGGCAGGAATGGTCCAAGGCGTGGTTGTCCAGATGACGGCAAAAAGCTTGGATTGATCTACGCCCTCCGGTCCGAGTCCTTTGATATTTTTCGCAGGGAACTTCACATAAATAGACGGGGACTTGCGGTCCTTATACTCAATTTCCGCTTCCGCCAGCGCCGTTTCACAGTGGGGACACCAGTAAACGGCTTTCTTTCCTTTATAGATGTATCCTTTTCTTGCCATTTCGCCAAAAACTTCTATTTCCTTGGCTTCCAGATGCGGATCAAAAGTAACGTAACGGTTATCAAAATCGCCGATAACGCCCATGCGGATAAAATCGGTTTTCTGGATTTCAATCCACTTTTTCGCGTATTCCAAACATTTGCGGCGCAGTTCAAGAACGGACATATTCGCCCGATCCTCTCCCGAATCTTTCAGTACGGCATATTCAATCGGAAGGCCGTGGGTATCCCAGCCGGGGACATAGTTTGCCATGTACCCCGCCATGTACTTGTAGCGGACAATAATATCCTTCAGTGTCTTATTCAGGGCATGGCCGATGTGGATCTTGCCGTTCGCATAAGGAGGTCCGTCATGAAGCACGAAGCGGGGCGCGCCTTCTTTCTTTCTTTTCTCTATTCTCTTGTTGTATAAATCCTTATCTTGCCAAAGTTCCACAAACTGCGGTTCCTTCTGCGGAAGATTTCCGCGCATGGGGAATTCTGTCTGCGGCAGGCGCAGCGTTTTGCTGTAATCCATTCCATTTCCTCCTGTATGGTGTAAATAAAAAAATCCCGCCCGAAAAGGGGCGAGAATATTTCCCGTGGTACCACCCTAATGACCCAAAGGCCACTCGGCACAGTTAACGGTGTCCCGTCAGGGCATTTCCTCCCTGAAGCTCAGAAGTGATCCGTCCGCGCCGCCCGCCCCTTCTTTCACCGGCCGAAGGCTCTCTCTGCCGGGCGCTTACGCAAACCGTCTTCATCACAGCTCTTAGTATCTTTTGTATTGTACAGATAATCATGAATATAGTCAAGTCCGCCCGAACTATTTCCAAAGGAAAAAAGCGAAAGCTGCCTGTAAAAGAAAGAGGACGGGCACACCGAATTGAAATACGGCATGGCGTGTCTTATGGCGAAAAAAACGCATAGCAAGAAACGCGCCTGCCGATCCGCCCGCAGCGGCAATAAACAGAAGCGTCCTTTCCCTTATCCGCCGCCGTCCATGCACCGCTTTCCATTTGTCAAGACCGTACAGGAAAAAGGCGGCGGCATTTACGGCAAGAAGTCCTCCAAAAAGCAATTCACCTGCTGACATAACTCTTCCTTCATAACCTCTCCGCCGCTTTGACTCCCATGAGGAACGCCTTATCGCGGCTTTCTTTTCCCCACGCCCGCTGTTCGTGAGATAAATCGTGAAGTGTATCGGCAGTAAAAAGAATCTGGGGAAATGTCTTTTCCCTGTACGCCACCGATTTATCATACTCCGATAAAATGTTTTCCATTTCCCTCTCCTTTTTACAAGGCGCTCATTCCCCGTTTTTCCAAAAACTTCCTTTCCCTCCAGTCCGCAATCGTAAAGACCGCAAGAGCTGACCAGATAAAAGAAAAAGCAGACAACTGTGCACGGGTAAAGGGTTCGCCGAAAAGGAATATCCCCAGAAGCAAAGTGATGGATGGAGAAATATACTGGCAGAACCCGAGAACGTTCAGCGGCAGATCATTGGCCCCTATGGAAAAGAGCACGAGAGGCGTTGCCGTCACAGCGCCTGCGCCGATAAGAAACACTGCTGTCCGCAGGTCATCGACAGTGAAATGTCCAATACCGTCATTCCCAAGAGAAAGTACATAAGCAAGAGCAAAAGGAAGAACAAAAAATGTTTCCAGCGTAATGCTGTAAAAAGCATCCAGATTCAATTTCTTTTTCACCGCGCCGTAGAGGGCAAATGTCGATGCAAGACCGACAGCAATCAGCGGGAACCTTCCCAACTCCCAGGTCATCACGCTGATTCCCGCAGCGGCAACAGCAATAGAAAACCATTTCATTTTTGACAGCCGCTCATGAAAACATACAACACCAAGAAGAACGCTCACAAGGGGATTCATGTAATACCCCACACTGGTATCCACCACATGGCGGTTCGTCACCGCCCAGATGAAGATACACCAGTTTGCCGTAATAAGAAAAGATGCCAGCGCAAGGAGAGTGCCCCGGCTTTTATCCGCCCAAAGACGTTTACATTCCTCCCAAAACGACACCATCCGTCCCATGAAAGAGAGAATCATGAGCATGAAGAAGAACGACCAGATAATGCGGTGCGATAATATTTCATAAGCAGAAACGGCAGACAGCTGCTTCCAGTAAACCGGCAGAAGCCCCCACAGCAGGTACGAACCTACAGCTGCTGTTAACCCCAGGTTTCTTTTTTTCATAGATGTACTTCCTTTTATTTATAATAAGTCATTCTATCACAAAAGAAAGGAAAAAAAGAAGAAGCGCCCCTGCCGGAAAACGCTCCTTACCATATCAGCCCGTTATTTTTTCTTTGCCGCCTCTTTCACCGCGTCAAAAACATCCATAAAAGGCACTTTGTTTTTCTTCGCCAGTTTTTTCACGGTATCGTATTCAGGATAGGCCCGCGTCATCTTTCCCAGAGACACCTGCTTCACAGATGCTTTGCCGTAAACCGTTTCCACTTCTTTTTCTTCTCTATCTAAGACAGAGCGTCCGAGAGGGTATTCGCGGATACCGATCGTCGTGGTTTCTGTAAAAATAATTTGTTCCAGCTCCTCCGCTTTGTCTTCCCCGCAGATCACCGTCAGCTCCCAGGCCGGACGATTCTTTTTCATAAAAACGGGAGCATAGTGGACATCTTTCGCTCCTGCCTTGAACAATTTCTTCATGACATACCCGAGAACCTCGCCGGAGCAGTCATCAATATCTGTTTCCAGTTTCACAACTTTATCACGGCCTTCATTCTCCTCCCCCTGGATAAGGAATACCCGGAGAATACCGCTTCGATCCGTGTATGCCCGTTTTCCCGCGCCAAGTCCTGCCTTCTTGATAACAAAAGACGGCGGCAGCTGATGGCTTGTGGAAATGGCCGCCGCAATGGCCGCGCCGGTAGGCGTCACATACTCCCCTTTCGCCCCGGTGAGCTCCATGGGGATTTTATAAGCGGAAACAATATTCACTGTCGCCGGCACGGGCACGGGCATAACTCCATGCCGGCACCGAACTGTCCCTGTCCCTTCCGTGAGTTTAGGGACAATCACCTCTTTGATGTGAAGGCTGTCAAAAGTAACGGCAGCCGCCACCACGTCCACAATGGAATCAAGCGCTCCCACTTCATGAAAATGGACTTCGTCAAGGGGCAAGTCATGGGCTTTCGCTTCCGCTTCGCCGATAATCCGGAATATTTTACGGGCCAGCGCTTTTGCTGTTTCCGTCATATCACAGGCATCGATCATCGGAAGAATTTCCGCAAGCCCCCGATGGGGATGATGATGATCTTTTTCCTGACGGCAGCAGTGATGTGCCTCCCCGTCATACCCTTCCTCATGGCAATGGCAGTGATGTTCTTCTCTGTCCGGCTCTTCATGACAGGAGCATCCCGATCCTGCCGCCGGGGCCAGACTTCCGTAAAGGTAGTCCATGTCATGGTCATGGTTCTCACAGTCATCATCAAGCCGGACACGGAAATCACAGCAGTCGATGCCTGATTTCTTTACTCTGCCTATCTCTACGAAAAAACCGTCCGTCGGGATAGAGTCCAGCGCTTTTTGAAGAGCGTCCGGATCCGCCCCCAAGTCGATCATTGCCGCCACGAACATATCCCCGCTGATCCCGGAGCCGCAGTCCAGGTATAATTTTTTATCCATTGCTTTTACCCCTTTCCGCCAGCCTGTTGATCTGTGTCGCCACATACCCTGCGCCGAAGCCGTTATCTATATTTACCGTCACAATACCGTTCGCGCAGGAATTGATCATCGTCAAAAGAGCCGACAGCCCGTGAAAGCTTGCTCCATACCCCACGGACGTGGGCACGGCAATGACGGGATTGGCCACAAGACCGCCGATTACCGACGCAAGAGCGCCTTCCATACCTGCCACGGCAATGACGCAGTTGGCTTCCCGCACTTTCTTTTCACAGGATAAAAGACGGTGGATGCCGCTGACACCCACATCATAAATACGTTCCACGCGGCTGCCGAAATATTCCGCCGTCTGCGCCGCTTCTTCCGCCACGGGAATATCTGACGTTCCTCCCGTGCAGACCGCGACTAAGCCTGTATGCTCCTTATCTTTCTTTTCCAGTTTCAGGATACGGGAAACAGGATCATAAGAAATATCCGGCAGTACGGCGCGGACGATTTCATATTGATGGGCATCGGCACGCGTACCGAACACCTCTCCTTCCGCTTCATATAACTTTCGGAATATCTCCGGCAGAAATTCATCCGATTTTCCCTGGCAGTAAATGACCTCGGCAAATCCGGAACGTCGTTTCCTGTCCGTATCCAGTTTGGCATATCCCATTTCTTCATAGGCTCGGACTCCGGAATGACTGCGCAGATACTTTTCCGCCGCGTCAATTTCCAACTTCCCGCCTCTGACCTTTTCCAAAAGTTCTCTGATATCCATGCTACACCTGCCCTATATCCATGGACCCCGAGCGGAACCCCTCCAGATCCATCGTTATATACATAAACCCCAGTTCTTTAAACCGCGCGGCCACGATCTTTCTTTTTTCCACAAGCAGGGGAAATTCCTGCGGACGGATTTCAATACGCGCCATCCGTTCATGGCTGCGGACACGGAATTGGGTAAATCCCATTTCAAAAAGAAACTGCTCCGCCATTTCTACACGGCGCAGCTTTTCCCCGGTGATTGGTTCGCCATAAGGAAACCGTGTCGCCAGACAGGAAAAAGACGGCTTGTTCCATGTAGGAAGATCTTCCTTTTTCGAAAGCGTCCGTATTTCCTCCTTTGTCAGCTCCGCCTCTCTTAAGGGACTCACCACGCCCAGTTCCGCCAGCGCCTTCAATCCGGGCCGGTAACCGCCCATGTCACTGAAATTCGTGCCGTCCGCCACATAGGAAATATGATTCTTCTTCGCCAGCTCTTTCAAAAAAGAAAAAAGAAAATACTTGCAGTGGTAGCACCTGTCTCTTTCGTTTTTCGCAAAGCCCTTAATTAGGAATTGGTCCTGTTCGACAATCATCTGCCGTATATGTTCCCGTTTGCAGAATTCTTTGGCGTCCTTCCATTCGCGGAAAGGAAAGGAATTCAATTTCATTGTTACCGCGACAGCTTTCTTCCCAAGAACGGCATGAGCCTCATGGAGCAGAAAAGCGGAATCCACACCGCCGGAAAAAGCGACCGCCACAGTTCCCATTTCTTTCAAACGAAATCGCAGATCCTCCTGCTTTTTCAGTAGTTCGCTTTCCACGGCAGTCTCCTTTCCCTTTCTTATTTAAATAAATTATACCATTCCGCCAAACAGGCTTTGCATGATTTTTCTTTTCCTTCTCAAGAAAATCCTTTCTAATTTATATTTGTACTTGCAGTCATATCGCTGTATAATAAATTATTAGTATAATAAGTAATTCTTGAAAGGACTCTATATTGAAAAGAAATCAGTATACCCTCGGAAAACCGATTTCCTTTAAGGGAAACGGACTCCATTCCGGAATTCCCGTAACAATCACGATGCGTCCCGCTCCGGCGGGCAGCGGCATCATCTTCCGGCGTATCGATCTTACCGGTGCCCCTGAAGTGCCTGCAAAGAGTGAATTTGTGACAAATACACTCCGTGCAACGACGCTGGAACGGGGAGGCGCGAAAGTTTTCACCGTGGAGCATATCCTTTCTGCGCTCTTTGCACTCCGTATCGACAACTGCATTCTTGAGATGGACGCTCCCGAACCTCCCGTAGCTGACGGCGGCGCCCTTACATTCTCCCAAATGATTTTGGAAGCGGGTATCATGGAACTGGAAGAACAGACCGATATCCTTACTCTTGAGACGAGCGTAGCCGTATATGAAGATAATAAATTCATCACTGCGCTCCCTTATGACGGCCTCCGCATTACATTTACATCCATCAATCCCCATCCGCTTTTAGGTACGCAAATGAAAGACTTCACAATCGACAAGGAGACATACATCAGAGAAATCGCCCCTTCCCGCACCATCGGATTTACCTGGGAGCTGGAGGCCATGCGGCAAATGGGGCTCGGCAAAGGCGGTACGTTGGAAAACGCTGTCGTTTATTCTGAAACGGACTGCCTGTCAGAATTGAAATTCCCCGACGAACTTGTCCGCCATAAGATTTTGGATATCCTTGGCGATATTTCCCTTGTGGGCCCGCTCCACGCACATATCATCGCGGTCATGGGCAGCCATAAGCTGAATGCCGCTCTTGCGGCGAAACTGAGAGTATTGAAAAAATAAAAAGAAGTTCATGAACAGGAGAAAATCAATTATGGAATTAAATATTGAAGAAATCATGGAAATCCTCCCCCATCGTTATCCGATGCTGCTGGTAGACAAAATTACCGAACTCGTTCCCATGGATTATGCCGTCGGAGTGAAATCCGTCACCATCAACGAACCATTTTTTCAGGGACATTTCCCCGGCCACCCCATCATGCCTGGCGCCCTTATCTGTGAAGCCATGGCACAGGTCGGCGGCGTTGCTCTCCAGTATCCCGAAGAAAATCGGGGCCTCATTCCCATGTTTACAGGCATGGACAAAGTCCGCTTCCGTTCCCCCGTCCGCCCGGGAGACCAGCTTGTAACCAAAGCAGTCATCAAAAAGATCGTAGGGCGCATGGGCAAGGTACACTGTGAATGCTATGTAGGGGAAACCTTCAAAGCATCGGCTGACTTCCTTTTCTACCTCGCTGAACCGGAAAATAAAAAAGAAAAGGACGAGAACAATAAATAATTCATGAATCACAGTAATATAATCCGCAGTATGATTTTCCAGTTAATTCCTGCCATACGCAAGATATAAGGATCTCATACCAGATATTACCGCTTTATCAATTAGAAAGGATGATTTTTATGTCAGGTTGGAGTAAAACCTTTATTTTATTATCCGGTATTTTATATGCTTTTGTCGGTGTATACTGCTTCTTCCAGCCGATAGGCGCTCTGATCGGATTGGCATGGAGCATCGGATTTCTCGTACTGACAAGTGGTATTTTTGGTGTTATAGCCTATATACAGATTCCCAAGGAAGAGCGCGTAATCTGGGGACTTCTGGTGTGCTTGACGGATATTATTTTCGGCATGTTAGTACTTACTTTTAACGGCACCATGATATTATCTGCCCTGCTGCCGCTTTTCTTTGCGGTCACATTCATTATCCGCGGTATTTTTACACTCATCCACAGCCGTGATTTTGATGCATTGATTACACACAAAGTGCTGTTCCGCATCCTCTGCATCATGCAAATCCTGCTTGGTACCGCTCTTCTTGCATTTCCGCAGGCCGCCGCGCTTACGATGGTTTATTTCTTTGGCATAGGCTGTCTCTTTGCCGGTTTTGCCAAGATTTCTCTGTGGAACGATTTGCGTAGTCTATGATACCGTTTACCTTCTCTGTCTTTTATATGACACGGCAGAAAAACATAAGAACAGCATTAGGGTAAATTTTTTATACTTATATGTAGTAGAAATCAGTCGATATTCAAAGAAAAATAAAGAAAAATAAAGAAAAACGCATATATTTCAACAAGATCATTGTTTTATTTAAAAACCGTCTTGCCGATGTATGTATAAAAAGAAATTAAAATCCGGCAGGCAGTATCCGCCTGCTGTTGAAGGGAAACCATGAGAATGGAATTAACAGTTATCAAATCAGCGGAGCCGCAGATTCATGAAACGGCCGTTGTTGATCCTACTGCCAAACTTCATAAAAATGTAATTATCGAACCTTATGCCGTCATCGGTCCCAACTGTGAAATCGGCGAAGGCTCCATCATCGGTTCCCATGCGGTCATTTCGAAAAACGTACGCATGGGGAAAAACAATCATGTGTATCCGAACGCCGTCATCGGAGAAGATCCGCAGGATTTGAAATTTGCCGGCGAATACAGTACGGTCGTCATCGGCAATGACAACAGCTTCCGCGAATTCGTCACCATCCACCGCGCTACGGGAGAAAACTGCGAAACCCGTATCGGCTCGCATAATATGCTTCAGGCATACACCCATGTGGCACACAACTGCAATTTCGGAGACTACATCGTCATGTCCAGCTTTTCCGGAGCAGCCGGCCACGTCACTGTGGAAGACCACGCGGTCATCGGCGGCATGAGCGGTATCCACCAGTTCGTAAAGATCGGCGCCTGCGCCATGGTGGGCGGCATGTCCAAGATCGTACAGGACGTATGCCCATTCGTGATCGTTGACGGCAATCCGGCAAGAGTGGTCGGACTGAACAGCGTAGGACTCGCCAGAAACAATATCACCCCCGAAGTAAGAAGCTGGCTTAAAAAAGCATACCGCACCATTTTCCGTTCCGGCCTGAAGCTGTACGAAGCTATCCATGAAATGGAACAGGACTTCCCGCCGACACCGGAAATTGAGCATCTTCTCCGCTTTCTCCGCAACTGCGAACGCGGACTTTGCAGAACGAAAGATAAAAATCAAAAATAAATATAAAAAGGCTTTCCGTTTTTGAGGAAAGTCTTTTTTGATGTACCCAGCCTTTATACATTTTAATTTCCCTACTTTCAGGAAGACATATCCGTTTCCTTTTTACGCCTCCGGCGTCTCCGCACCCGGTTGATATGCCGTTCAAAATCTCCGTGGCTGATGAGTTCCGCCAGAATGAGCTGATCCAATACAGGAACGGTGCAGGAATAAAACCCCGTCCGCTCCTGAAATCTGGACAGACGGTTTTCGGGAAGTACAAGATACGCCACGCGGACAGAGGGAGCAATTGTTCGTGAGAACGTATTCATATATACCACCGGGCCATGGGGAGCAAGAGAAAAGAGCGTGTCTTCCGCTTTTGACAAAAGAGTGAACTCCGAATCAAAATCATCTTCAATAATCAGACCGGACCGCTCCTCCGCCCAGCGGATATACTCCCGCCGCTTCGAAGCATTTGCCGTAATGCCGCTTGGATAACTGTGGAACGGTGTCACATGAAGCACACGTGCGCCTGCCCGTTTCAGTTCTTTTGTCAGAATTCCTTTGTCTCCCAGACAGAGAGATTCTGTCCGTATGCCATGGGCGCGGTACACCTGCCGTATCTTCTCATAGCAGGGATCCTCCACCGCTACAAGCCGTTCCCGGCCAAGGGCCTGCACTACAAGGCTGTACAGATACTCCGCTCCCGACCCGATACAAATCTGCTGCGGAGAAACGATGATATTCCTGCTTCGCGCCAGGTAGTCGCAAAGTGCATTCCTCAACTCCGCCGTTCCCTGATTGGGAGAGCGGGCCAGCACCTTTTCGCCCCATTTGGAGAGCACTGTCCGTGCCGTTTTCGCATAAACGGAAAAGGGAAATACTTCTTCATCCGTCTCCGAAGGAAGAACAGGCTTCACTTCCTTTCCCCTGTACCCCACGGGAAAAGCATCTTCCTCTTTATAAATGATAAAGTAGCCGCTCCGTTCCCGCGGTTCGACATACCCTTCTTCCGCAAGAAGCGCATACGCATGCTCCACGGTGATGACACTCACGCCATACCGCTCCGCCATGGCGCGTTTGGAAGGCAGCTTGCCGCCCCACCGGTAAATCCCGCCGGTAATCGCTTCACGGACACGGGCATAAAGCGCCATATATGCCTTTTCTTTTACACCATTCTCCATTTTGCCTCCATCTGGTTATATTTTTATTTTTATTTTTGGTGATTTTCATAATGCCAGTTTATCATTATACTGTTTTTAAGTAAAGCTGTATAAGGAGGCTCTTCATGACAAACACCAATACCCCGGCAGGAAATATTTCCGCCGCCCCCCGCTATAAAGCCAGATGGCTCACGGTATGCGGCTTTTTAATGGCAATGAATACCGTCCTGTCATCTTTCAACATCCCCGTCCCCGGCGGACACTTTTACCTGAATGATGTCATCATCGTAGCGGCGGCTCTCTCTCTCGACCCGCTGGGCGCGTTCCTGGTCGGCGGTGTAGGCGCATTCCTGGGCGATTTCTTTTTCTACCCTCTCCCCATGTTTGTTTCGCTTGCCACCCACGGACTGGAAGCCGTCGTTATTTCCCTCTTTGCCCGGCGTTACGGAAAGAAGAATCTTCTACTCACCTTCTTTGGCGTCTTCTTAGGCGCGCTCATCGTGGTTATCGGTTATTCTCTCGGCAGGGCTTATGTATACAGTACCCCAGAATATTCTCTCATCAAACTCCCCTTTGAAATACTCCAGGCAGGCATCGGTGCCATCCTCGGCGCGTTCATCTGGAAAAATAGGAACATGGGAGATATTATCCGGAAAATCATCAGCAAATAAAATGACTTCAGCCGCCTTACAGCGGCTTTTTTATTTCCTTTTCCAAAGAAGCCGCCCGCCTTATCAGCTATTTCCTTTTCTGGTACAATAGTACAGAAAGAATATTCACCAGGAGGAACTATGAGAACACTTCGCGATGCGGTATACGGACTGGCGGTAGGAGATGCCCTCGGACTGCCTGTCCAGTTTGAAGAGCGCGGTTCATTCCATGTGAAAAAAATGACAGGTTACGGCACGTATAATATGGCACCGGGGACATGGTCCGATGACACCAGCCTCACCCTTGCCACTTGTGACAGCATCAAACTCATGGGGCGGATCGACCTGGAAGACCTCATGTGCTGCATGACCGACTGGTATAAAAACGGCAAGTATACCCCTGACGGAAAATCCTTCGATGTAGGCATGACCACGGGAGCCGCCCTCAGCCGCGGAGAAGGCCTCTCCGATGAAGCTTCCAATGGAAACGGCTCCCTCATGCGTATCATCCCCCTCGCGTTCCTTCCCGAAGTAACAGACGATGAAATACGGGAAGTATCGGCACTCACCCATGGACACCGCATTTCAAAAAGCGCCTGCGTCACCTATATCCATATCGCCAGGGAACTTTTACAGGGAAGATCCATAAAAGAAGCTGTGGAAACTGCCGTCAATGACGGTATAGAAGAAAGCCTCTTTAAAAACCTTCTTACCATCAGCAGCCTGCCGGTAGAACAAATCAAAAGCACCGGCTACGTGGCAGACACCCTCGAAGCAGCCATATGGACACTGGAAAATACAGACAATTTCAAAGACGCCGTCATGACCGCCGTCAATCTCGGCGATGATACCGACACCGTAGGCGCCGTCACAGGAGCGCTCGCAGGCATCATTTACGGTTATGATGCAATTCCTGCAGAATGGCTGAAAGATTTACGCAGAAAAGACCTCATTGACAAATATCTCTTCCAATGACAAAAGGTCGATCACATCCTTTTCTTTTACCAATCACAGATAAGGAGCTCTTATGCAACAAAATGATACCAGCGGTCTTCCCCATAAAATAAAATGGATTACGCTATGCGGACTGCTCATGGCGATAAATACCATTTTCTCTTCTTTCAGCGTTCCCGTTCCCGGCGGGCATATTTACCTGAACGATATCATCATTGTCATTGCCGCCTTGTCGCTCGACCCCCTGGGCGCATTTCTTGTCGGCGGTGTGGGCGCGTTCCTCGGGGATTTCTTTTTCTATCCCCTCCCCATGTTCGTCTCCCTTGCCACCCACGGTATCCGCTCCGTCGTCATGTCCCTGATCGTGGGCAGGTATGGAAGAGACAACTTCCCTGTCGTTCTTGGCGCGACCGTCCTCGGCGCCCTCATCGCCATCGCGGGATACACCTTGGGCAAAGTCTACGTATACAGCACCTGGGAATACGCCATGCTGAAACTCCCTTTCGAAATACTCCAGGCCTTCATCGGATCCGCCATCGGACTCTTCCTCTGGAAAAACAGAAAATGGGGCCAAATGATCCGCCGCTTTCTTGGGTATTAATCCCTTATTCACCCTAACCGGCTGCACGGCTGTGGCTTCATTTCCATCGACTATCTTGCACACGTAAAAAACCGGGCATGTGTCAAAAAGCATTGCCCGGTTTTTGCATGGGGTGTTCCACGGATTATCCGTTATTCCTCTTTTTTATTTCCTCTTTTATTTTCCCAAGCAGCTCTTCTTCCGTAAAGCCGCCTTTTGCCGCGATGGTACGGAAATCAGCCACCCGGCTCATCATTGCAAACAGCGCCGGATTGGAAAGAGGCTTGTACTTCGGAGAAAGCTGTAAAAGGAATTCCTTCAGGTAAGGATATAGCTGGAGCGCCCGGTGGAGAGTGGTATCGCCTGTTATCTCCACCGTATTTCCTTCGTCTCCCTCTTCCTCCGCCGTTTCCGCTTCCACTTCCACTTCCGCGCTGTCGTCTGCCTTGCTTCCCGTCCAGACAGGAGCGGACTGCGGTTTATTTCCTAAAGAGCGGATATGCTCCACATCCTGCATGGTTTCCAGACAGCCGCGGTACACACCGTTTTCATCACGGACAGCTATATAATTTACAAATATCTGTTTTCCCGGCTTGTTGATAAAAAATTCCACCGTATCTTTTTCTCCGCTTTTAAAAGAATCCAATATCCTGTTCACGACAGGCAGAATTTCTCTGGGATGGCAGTTCTGTACTTTCCGGCCTATCACGCCGGCGCTCCGGCTGAACACACGGACCGGCGTATCGGTATAAAACTTCACAATATCGTTTTCATCGACAAATGTCAGGTCAATGGGAAGATGGCGGTAAATCAGATTGATCTGCGCAAGAGTGAGCTTCCCTATGGCCACATCCATCTCCGTATCCGTGCCCGCCCCCATATGATACTTGCTGAGAAGCGCGCTGAAGTCCTTCATAAAGGACGGTTCTCCTCCGGAAGACCGCTCTGTTTTTTCCGGAGGCAGGAATCCTTTCGGCGCCTCCATGTTGGCAAAGCCTACTTCTTCCTCACCGATGCGCATTTTCCGGAATTCCTCTTCCGACAGAAGCTCCATGGACGTCGGGTACAAAACCTGGGTCTCCTTGAAAATAATATCCTCTATCTTCTCAATCACTTCGGGCTGCATTTTCAGGAACGCCTCTTCTTTATCCATATCCAGATATCTTGCGCTGCGGAGGATTGCTTTTTTCACATGATCATCAAACGTCCACATGATGAGTGTCGGGCGGTCAAACCCTTTCTGTTCCAGATAAGGAAAAAGCTGGTTATGTTTTCTTGTAATATGCTTTATATATTCTTTCAGCCTGTCATAGACCTCCAGCCAGCGGTTTTTGATAAATTTCCCCGCCAAAAGCTCTTTCATTTCTGCTATAGTGCCGAGGATGATCTGATTTTCCTCCATGAATGAACGGATAGGGTGGCCTTCCGGCAATTCCAGATGTTCCCGTTCCATGACACCGTCAAAAAGCCGGATGATGTCATCCATTTTTTCATGCATGGTTTCATCATCAATGCCGTCATCTTTCAGCATCTGTTCGCCGAAAGCAAATTCCTGGGGCGTGACGGAATCAAAACGCTGCAAAATAATTCCACGCGCTTCCTCAAACGTCAGCTCCCCTTTAATGTATTTTTCCTTTATGGCGACAATTTCCCGGCACTTGGCTTCATCAAGACCGAGAATATCGTTCATTGTTTTAGTCATATGTCCTCCTTATATAACCGGCTACATATTGTAATTCTCTGCCAAATAAGTATATCAAGAAAGATCAATATGCGCTATGTCATCCCGCCTATAAGCCACACCTTTCCCGCCTATAAGCCGGCCGGCTGAATGGATACCGGCTGCCGGGAAGCAGAGAACAGGCAGCAAACATAAAGAAGATGATAATTTCAAAAATGACTGCCCGCGAAATCATACTCATCACAAGCGCCTTCCGGAAACCGCATTTTACCGGTGCTGAAATAAACGGAAACAGATCGTACGCTCTTCCGCTTTCCATACGGGACAGCAAAAAAGACTTCCCTCTTCTACGAGATGGGAAGCCTTTTGCTTTCGGGAACGTTTTCACGATCCGTCTTACTTTAATTATGAATTTTCTTCATCTTCTTCCGGTTCGGAAACCACATCGATGGAAGCGATCCGGTCTCCCTCTTCCAGACGCTGGAGGATGACGCCCTGTCCTCCTTTTGCTTTCTTGCTGGAAATCTGGTCGGCAGGAATACGGATGGTGATTCCCTGTTCGGAGATGCCTACCAATTCATCCCTGTCGTCAGCAGCGACAAGCGCCACCACTTCATAGCCTTTCTTGAAGTTGATCGTCCCCTGTCCGTTCCTGCCTTGCAGACGGTAGGCGGAAGCAGCATTTCTCTTCGCGTTTCCGTCAGCGGAAATGGTAAAAATATCTTTCTCCGCCGCCACAACTACGCCTACCACATCATCCCCTTCTTTGAGACGCATGCCGTGGACACCGGACGCGGAACGGCTGAGAGGCCGTACATTGTCATCATCAATGGAGAAGCGGATGGCCATGCCTTTTCTCGTACCCATGATGATTTCTTCATCGCCTTTCACAGGAAGCACTGCCACCAGACGGTCATCCTCTTTCAGGCGCATGGCGATGAGGCCGTTCTTATTGATATTTTTATATTCTTCCAAAGCCGTCTTCTTGATGTAGCCGTACTTCGTCACCATGAGAAGGTACTTGGTTCCCTCTTCGGAAATATCCAGATCCAGAAGCTCCGTCACGTGTTCATCGGCGCCAAGGGACGTGATGAAGTTGATCATCGCGCTTCCCCTTGCAGTGCGGCTTGATTCGGGAATGTCATAAGCCGTCTTCATGTAGACCTTGCCCTTGTTCGTAAAGAAAAGGATCCGGTCATGGGTGGACGTGGTGAGAATTTTACGGACATAATCCCCGTCCTTCATCTTCAGTCCGCTTACACCGCGGCCGCCTTTCTTCTGTGTGCGCAGATCAGAAGAATCAATGCGCTTAATGTAATTCTGCTTGGTCAGGGTAATGGTCATGGGCTTGTCGGGAATAAGGTCGGTCACATCCATATCGCCCAGGGCTGCCGCAATTTCCGTACGGCGTTTGTCCCCGAAATTATTCTTTTCGTCAGTGAGTTCCGCTTTGACTACCCCCATGATTTTCTCCCTGCTGGACAGCAGATCGCGGAGGTAGGCGATGGTTTCCTGCACATCCTTGTAATCCGCTTCAATCTTATCTCTTTCCAGTCCGGTCAAACGGCGGAGACGCATATCAAGAATGGCGACTGCCTGTTTTTCCGACAGACCGAATTTGGAAATCAGCGCCGTCTTCGCCACCTCATCGGTCCGCGATTCACGGATGGTGCGGATGACTTCGTCAATATGATCAAGGGCAATGAGCAAACCTTCCAGAATATGGGCTTTGGCTTCTGCCTTTTCCAATTCATAGCGGCTTCTTCTCGTGATAACTTCTTCCTGATGTTTCAGATAGTAGTAAAGAATCTGCTTCAGGTTGAGAATACGTGGATGCCCGTCGACGAGCGCCAGCATGATGGAACCGAAATTGACCTGCATCTGGGTATGCTTGTACAAGTTGTTCAGCATGATTTGCGGATTCACATCAGAACGCAGCTCGATAACGATGCGCATGCCGCTTCGATCCGATTCATCACGGAGCGCCGTGATGCCGTCAACGACTTTTTGACGGGACAGGTCGGCAATCACTTCCACCAGGCGCGCCTTATTCACCTGGTACGGCAGTTCCGTCACAATGATACGGTTTTTCCCGCGTTCCATTTCTTCGATATCCACTCTCGCGCGGACAGTGATGGAACCGCGGCCCGTGCGGTAGGTATCTTCAATGCCTTTATGCCCCTGGATAATGGCTGCCGTCGGGAAATCGGGTCCTTTGATATATTTCATCAATTCATCAATGGTGATTTCCGGATTATCAATCATCGCGCAAAGTCCGTCCACCACTTCCGTCAGGTTGTGGGGCGGCACGTTCGTCGCCATACCTACAGCAATACCGTAAGAACCGTTAACCAGCAGATTCGGTATGCGGGACGGCAGCACAAGCGGTTCCGTCAAAGAGCCGTCATAGTTCGGCATGAAGTCAACCGTGTCTTTATCAATATCACGGAGCATTTCCAGCGTGATTTTCGCCATACGCATTTCCGTATAACGCATCGCCGCCGCCGAATCGCCATCAATAGAACCGAAGTTGCCGTGACCGTCTACCAGCGGATAACGGATAGAGAAATCCTGCGCCATGCGGACAGCGGAATCATAAACCGCTGTGTCGCCGTGGGGGTGGTACTTACCTAAAACGTCGCCGACGATACGGGCGGATTTTTTATATGCTTTATTCGGCAGCATCCCCGCTTCGTTCATCGCGTACAAAATACGGCGGTGTACCGGCTTGAGACCGTCTCGTACATCAGGCAGCGCACGGGTCACAATAACCGACATGGCATAGTCGATGTAAGACGTCTTCATCTGCCGTTCCAGCGGCGTATTGACTATCTTGCCTTCCTTCCAGTCCATACATTCTCCTTATTCCCAAAAACGGCGAAATAATCCGCCGCGGAACCGTAAAGAAACAAAGCGCCTCTTTTTCACTAAAGCGCTTCTTAACGCTTACATTATACCACAACCTTTTATTTAAAGCCCATTTACCCCATTTTTTAACGATTATAAAACATATTTCTTTTATTCGTTTGCTTTTATGCGTGAATGAAATGCCGGTTCTCTCTTCGAAAATTTTTCCATCCTTTGCGCATGCTGCCTTTGCTATGTTAAAATGAAATAAATTTAAAATCATTGGCAGGAATAAACCATGAAAAAATATATCATTCTCGGAATCATTACTTTGGCGGTCATCCTCGGCGGCGGCATTTTCGCTCTTTTCTCCGCGCTCAGCGGCGGTCCGTGGGAAGGCGTATGGTGGGGCGTGCAGGAAGCAGGTATGAATTGGTCCGGCGACAACATCCGCAACCTGGAAACGATTACTTTCACGCGAAACGACGATAAAACGATTACAGTGGATCACCGCGTCCAGCAGGGCAGCAAAGAAGTGGAAGGCAGCCTTTCAGGCACGGGAGCCATTGACGGCGGCCGTTTGATTGTCACCACGAAGACAGGACGGGAAGTCACTTTCTCTTACAGCCGTATCAGCAAACTGATCGAGCTTCCTTTAAAGAACGCGGACAAGACTCCTGTCACAGTAAAGCCGCTTACAGAAGAAAACAATAATGATATGGAAGAAATACGGAGCGAGATCGTAAAAATTTCCCAGAAACCGGAAAATAAAATCGATACCACGTTAAGCTCCTCAAAAAGTTAATCCGATTATCAAGGACAGGAAAATTTCCCCTGTCTTTTTTGCGCGCGAAAATACCGCTCCTTTTCCTGAAGCGGCATTCCTGTACTTTATTCCATTCCATCTTCTATTCCTTCTTATTTCTTTTTCAATGTGAAGATCGTCAGTTCGCGGCTTGTATCAAAGCGGAAAGGAAACCAGCCGCCGCTGCCGCGGGACACATAGCCGCAGTGCTTCCCGTCGCTGTACATTCCCCTTGTGTACTTGAAAGGCGTAATCATCGGTTTCCCAAAAATGCCGAACTGCGTCCCGTGGGTATGCCCGGTGAGCGTGAGGAACGCCCGGTTTTCAAAACCGGCATCAATGAAATCAGAATGATGGGCAAGAAAAATCTTTGCGCTGTCTTCCGGAATGCCGTCAAATGCGTCCCGCACCATCTGTGCCATCAGTTCCGCCCTTCCTTCTCCCCGCATTTCAGGATAGTCCACGCCCGCCACGTAAAGCAGGGCGCCGTCTTTCTGAAGCGCCACATGGCTGTTGTCCAGTATCTTCACCGATGTTTTGCGGAGTTCATTTTCAATATAATCGGGATCTTTATACAGTTCATGGTTCCCCCGCACATAAATGATGCCGTAAGGGAAAAGCACCGCGCGGGAGTTTAATATCTTTGCCGTTTCAGGCATGACACGGATATCGTCAATCAGATCTCCCGTAAGCATCACCACGTCGGCCCCTTCCGCCTTTGAGCGCTCCAGATCGTTTGCCAGATCGGCATTTCTGTAGTATGGCCCGATATGGGTATCCGTGATTTGCGCCACTTTCAGTCCGTCAAAGGCTTCCGGCAGTTCTTCGGCGGCAATCGTATACCGCTCCGCCTCTTCCTTCATTTCTCCATCCACAGAACCATAAACGCCGATGAATAAAGAAAGCGCCATCACCGCCGCGCCAAAAATCTGCGCATACCTGCGGATAAACCGCACCGTACCGATCATCATCAAAAGAAAGAGCGGCAGTATAAGCATGATATCCGCCGCCATCAGCGCGCAGGCAAAGTACGCGCCGAAGTGTGCCGCCCAGCCATATTCCGGATAGGCAAGCGCATACCACACGTAGTACTGCACTGCGCCGCAGGAAATAAGCGCTCCGGCAATTCCATACAAATAAAACCGTTTCAGCCGGAAGAGCCCCGCCGCAAAAAGTCCGTTCATCAGTCCCAAAAAGGAAAAAAGCAATGTAATGATCTGATAGAAATCCATGAGATCTCCTTTTTATAAAAACAGAGTTCCGTTAAATAAAAAATTGTCCTTTCAATGTCACGGGGCAGCTATTTTCACTCTTCCAGGCACGGCTCTATATACGCCGCCAATTTTGCGTGCGGCCCTGCCAGCGGTATTTCCCTGTATTCTTCGCAGCTGTACCAGCGGTAATCGCCTTCAGGCTCTTTTGCGCCATGAAACAAATACGCTTTCATGTGCCAGATGCGGTGCGTGAACACATGGGTATACGTCCAGATTCTTTCTCCCGCTTTCCCGCCGAGAAGCTTCTCCAGCATTTTAACACCGTCTTTTTCGCTGTCCGACAAAACCATGGGCAGCTCCCACATGGAAGAGAGCATCCCCTTGGAAGGGCGGAGATGGAAAAGCGCCTTCCCCTCTTGAATTATGACCGCGCAGCAAGCGATGCTTTCCTTCTGTTTCTTCTTCGGCGTGCGGATCGGAAGTACATTTTCCAGTCCAAGGCGGAGCGCCGCGCACTCTCCGTGAAGAGGACATTTTTCACACTTGGGATGCTTGGGTACGCATACCTCGGAGCCTAAATCCATAAGCGCTTCATTGAAATCTCCTGCCCGCGCCGGCAGCGTCTTTTCCACTAACGTTGTGATTTCTTTTCGTCCCGCCGATTTTAAAATATCCGACTCAATACCATAGAGCCTCGCATACACACGGAGAACGTTTCCGTCCACCGCTGCTTCATGCTTTCCATAAGCCATGGATAAAATCGCGCCTGCCGTGTATTCCCCGATGCCCGGAAGAGCACGCACGTCCTTTTTATCCTCCGGAATCGCTCCGCCGTACTTTTCTACCATTTCCCGCGCCGCTTTATGAAGATTTCTTGCGCGGCTGTAATAGCCCAGTCCCTGCCATGCATGCAGTACGTCCGCCTCTTCGGCTTCCGCCAGTGCCTCAATCGTAGGGAAACGGCGTTTCCAACTTTCAAAGTACGGTTTCACCGCTTCTGTCCGCGTCTGCTGGAGCATGATTTCCGACACCCACACATAATAGGGATTCCGCGGCCTGCCTTCCCGCCAGGGCAAATCACGGCGGTTTTGATCGAACCAGGTTAAAAGCTTATGCGGCCATTCCTGTCCCGGCTGTATTCTATCCAAAATGAATCCTTTCCTTACACCATTTCAAAATGGTAATCATAGACTGTGCTCCCGTCTTTCTCAAAATAAATCGTACCGCGTATTTTATTTCCTTTCAAAATCATAGGGAACCATACGCGGTCAGCCATCCACATTTCGCCGAAAGGAATTTCTTCCGGAAGAAACCACTTCGGCTCCATCTCATCGGAAAGATGCACTGTCCCCGTCCACGCATAGATAAAGTATACGATGCCCGCATGAGACCAGCTGGGATCGGAGGGCTGATGGAAATATAAATCTCCCGCCGCCTCAAAAGCTTTCGGATCGGCAATGAGTCCGCTTTCTTCAAAAAGTTCCCGGGCGGCGCATTCCCGCATCGTTTCCCCGTCTTCCCTTTTCCCGCCGAAGCCGTTCCATTTACCGGCTCCCATGCCGCGCCGTTTATGTCCCAGAAGAATCCTCCCGTCTTTCCGTATCGGATAGACAAGCGACGTGTCACGCATGAATGCCCTCATAGCTTTCAAAATACAATTCTCTGAAAATACGTTTTCCCGCTTCCGTTTTATAAAGACGGTTGTAAAGCGCGTGGTTTTCCTTATCACTTCGGCCGCTTTCATACTGGTTCACCAGCATATCCGCCTCCGCCAGAATCTGCGCGTCCGGACCGTCTATACTCCCATAGGAATGATGATGGGCGACCAGCCAGCAGATGCGGTCAATATCTTCCGTCTCGAATCCGAGTCTTTCCAATATAGGGCGTGCTTCCCCCGGCCCCAATTCCTCCTGTATCTTTCCATCATTCCTGCCGAACTCCATTTCGCCCCGGTGAATCCCGATATCATGGACATAAGCGGCCGCTTCCAAAACGAAAAGCTGTTTCTCCGGAATCCCCTCTTCCCGCCCAATTTGTTCGGCAAAAGCATGAACTTTCAGAAAATGATGAATCCGACGGGGATCCCCTTTATCATAAGCAATCATTTCCCTGCACAATTGATCAAGCAATTCCATGGCATCCTCCAAAAACTTTATTTCCTTTATTATAAAGCCTTCCCTGCCATTTGGGATATAAAAAATAAACCCGCAAAGCAAAAAAGGCCAGAGCTCCCGCATTTACACCAAACTACTATCTCCACACAAAAAAGAGACCCCGAAAGGCCTCTTTTTCATTTTAAGATTATTTTGTGAGTTTTGCACCGACTTCAGAAGTTACATCTGTGCCGCCATCAATCACCGCACCGGCTTCCAGAATGACATCCAGTCCTTTTTCCTGACGAACCTGCTGGATTGCTTTGCGGATATCCTGCAGAATCGGCTGCATGGCAGTTCTTTCTTTGGCAGCCATATCACGCTGGATTTCCTGGGCGATCTGTTCCTTTTCCTGATCGCTTTTGCCTGCGCTGCGGCTGTTGAAATTTTCCTGTGCTTTCTGTGCTGCCGTTCTCATATCCAGCTGCACTTTTTCCATCTTCGGATGAGCCTGGAGCAGGGCGCCGGAATTGACAAAACCGATGCCTGCCGCTGATACGGACGCCATGGCGCCAAAAGTGATGATACCAGCTGTAATAGCTGCTGCTGTCTTATTCATTTTCATTCCCACATTCCTCCTTAGAAATATCCCGACATATCATGGGATTTTGGGTATGTATTAATAATAGTATAATCAGTCTTATCTGTCAATATAAAATGACTAAAAGTCAGTTCATCTGTTTTGCACTTTTGCTTCAAGCGCTGCTGTTTCCGCTTCTTCTTTCATGGCCTCTTTCGCTTCTTTCAGCGCCGCTTCCCGCACCTCGTTCTTTTTCTCTTTCTTCTTCGTAAAATGGGATACCGCTTCAGGGATCATGTTCAGCACCCTGTCGATCGTACCATTCGGTGTGGCATTTTTAATGGAGAATAATTCGACGCGTTCCCCTTTCATAATCAGAACCGCCGTAGGGCTCATTTTGCCGCCGCCCGCTTCTCCGCTGGATTCTCCATTTGTCCCATGATTTCCTGTACCGAAACCGAAGGAAATATCTACAAACGGCACAATCGTGGCATCGTCCAGATAAATCGGCTGGCCTACAACCGTTTCCGTGCGGATCATTTCTTTAAATTCTTCAAAAATCTTTTTTCTTGCATCATCATTCATCATGGATTCCTCCCTGTCTGTACCACCAGAACTGACGCGCCGGCGCGCTTGCCGCCAAGCGCAATACAATGTATACCGCATAGAAGGGAATGATTCTTCCCTGTCCTTTCCCTTTTAGTTTATACGATGGCTCTATATATTTCCACACTATATTTTTCGTAGCTCCCGGAAGAAATGCCTTTGCCATCCCCGCAAGCAGGCCGGTCTGCAGCGGATCCCCCGTACCAAGCTCTCCGCAAAAATCCCATTTTCGCGGCATGCTGTGCGCCAGAACCGCTGCGAGAGCCTTAAAAGTATTTTCCACCAGTCCATTATGGATAGCAAACCGCAGCTGCTTCCACAGCGGAGGATGTTTTTTCTTTTTTCCTTTCCCTTCGTCTGCCGATTCTTTGTGTTTTTCTGCTTTATTTTCTTTCGTCTTTTCTTCAGGCGCTTTTTCCGGTTCCGTCTCATCAGCAAGAATCATTTCTGCCCTCTGGGCAGCAGCAGGCCGCTCCTCATCCGCAAAAAGGAATTCCTCTATTTTTTCGTCCGCATCCGCAGTCCTTTCTCGTTTCTTTCCCGGCAGTTCCATCGTTTTCTTATAAAGCCCGAAAATGAACTCCACTGTCACGGCAAGGTGCTTTATTTCAAGGATGAAACGGTAGCGGATCGGAATCAGCAAAAAAAGAAACAGGACAAAGAAAATTCCAAGACATATTTTCAGTCCCATCATCCACCGCCATAGAGACGGGTCAGGTTCGCCGCCGCCTCTTTTACCGATTTCACCAGCGCGGCCGGCGCCACTACTTTGACAAGCGGTGCATTTTTCAAGGCCCAGGCAAAAATGATTGCCCGGGGCGCTTCTATTTCCACAAGCACCTGTCCCTGCGTGGCCGACACAATAAACGCGGATTTCCCGAAATCTGTCACGATATCCGTCATAAGTTTCCAATCCGCCTCAAAGCGGCACTTTTCCGACGGGCCTGCATATGTACGGCTTAAGACAGAAAGAAAATCTGATACGCGGATCCCCATTTCCGCGCCGGGAATTGTCTTCTGCGGACGCGCCTCTTCCTCAAGCAGGGAAACGCTGTCAAGAAGTTCCACCGCAAACGGTGTAATCTCATCCTTTCCGTCAATATTTCCCAAAAGGAAGTACCGTCCGTCCGATGCGGCCACTACATAGGGGCTCACACGGTATACACGGTCGACGCCGCCTATATCCCGCTCATGGTACCTTTTCCCGTCAGCCTCATAATGATCGTAAAAAAACTGCACCATCTTTTTATTTCCAATAGCTTCTGTCAGAACCGCCAGTGTTTCATCAGGCGGCTCCAGCTGGTTCAGCGCGGGAATATTTTTCACGGCTGTCTTGCCGTCATCAAAAGGACGCATGTATAAATTTTTTAATTTTTGAGCAAGCTGGCGCACTTCGGCCGCAGGAAGATGGGAGAAATATAAAAGGTCGATAAGCGCCTTCATATCTTCCTTTGTCAAGTCGCGATCCCAGTACCAGTCCAGTGAAAGCGGCGCCGGTTTCCCTTCTATTACACGCTCCACCTCACGGCACACCACAGGAAGCCCGCCGCCACGAAGGGCTTCCAGATTCCGGCGCACCGCCTTGCGGTCCATTTCCATGCCGTACCGTTCCCGCAGAAATGCCAATATCTGCTGCTGGGAAAGCGGATGCTCCGCATCAGACTCGCTGAGCAGGATCTGCGCAATATGGACAATCGATATTTTTCTTCCTCTTCCTTTCCTCTCCGCCAATCCGGTCACCTGCTTTTCCCTATGTATAAAATACTGTCAGACAATAAAGACAGGGCTCCTGTCAATTTCTTTATGAAAGCAGCCGCAAAAGGTTTGTTTAATACCCCATGAACCGCCGCGGCAATAGCGCCGCCGCCAAGAATATCCGAAGGATAATGCATCCCCGCAAACAACCGGGAAAAGGCAAGCAGCCCTGCCAGGCATGCCATCCACCGGCATCCGGGCATACGATCCCGCAGAAGCTGAAAGGCCACGGCCGCGCCGTTCATGGCATGATTGCTCGGAAAAGACGCATTCGCTTTGTGCCCTGTAAAATTCCAAATCTGCCGGTCCCGGGTAAAAGGCCGCCTCCGATGCCACAGCTTTCCGACAGCAAGGGAAATCACGGAGCATAGGCAGACTGCAAGGAACGCCGCCACGCAGCTCTCCCGCCGATGCTTTTGATTCCTCCCCGGCGAAAACCAAAGCAACATCCCATAAATTAAAAATGCCCAATGACCGTAGCGGGTAATCAGATCCATCATGAGATCCACGGGGCGCGCTTGTCCCGCCAATTTATTAATCTGTCTCACAACATCCAATTCGGGATCCATGAAAATACCTCTTGGGAAAATAAACTGTCTTTCCAAAGACGATTCCTGCCGAAACCGCCCGGATTTCTACCTAAATTTCATAATTATACTTGCATTTTAACATAATCAGCCGATGAATAAAAATCGACACGCTCCCGACTCTAAGAAAAGCCTTACAAACACCTTTCCGGTTTTGGCAAACAAAAACGGCGCCTCACAAACGCCGTTTGCATAAATATATTTCTCTGTTTTATTTCTTCCGCCCGTTACTCCTTCTTTGCCCTGTCCATTTCTTTCTTCTCTTCCCGTTTCTTAAACGCTTCATTTTCCTTTTCTTTCAGCCTCTCCATGTATCCGCTTCGGCGAAGAATCGTGGACACAAAAGCCACAACGGTGCAGACCGCGATAAAGAGATTCACCAAAGTAAAGCCGTCGACGAAACCTATTTTATAAATAACGTAGCACGCCACGATTACGAGAAAGATATCATTGAATCTGAACATAGCCGCCCCCTATTTCCTTAACCATACAAGAAAGCAAGGTTTGCCGTCAAGATGAAAAAATTATTTTTTTCGGTGATATAATATAAATTATTATCAAAATCTATGGGAGGATTCTATGAAATACATCGGTTCCGCTTCTGCCGTTTTTCTTTTATCCGCGCTGCTGCTTTCCGGATGCAATGCAGGCAGGCCTGCCGTCCCGGCCAAGACAGCCGCTGTTGAGGAAGATACGCAAAAAGAAAAAGCCCCCGCCTTGCAAGCCGCCCGCCTGGGAGATACGCTTGATATCTGGACCGCCGCCTATGGCGCGCCTGCCGGAGACACAGTTTATATGAAAAGATTCAATAATGGTACCGTGACGGTCATTGTTTTTAAAGAACATATCGTAAATATCACGCTGTCCGATCCTGCCGGTCCGTCAAAGGCACCACAGGACTATAAAGATTTCATTCCGGAAGACAGCATCCTTCAAAACACAAAGGAAGAACAGGATGAAAAAGGCAGCTACAAAACAGAAATGTACACCAGCTTTTCTCTCGAAAAGGCCTTTCCCCTGTCGGAAGGAAAGTTTGCTGTAGTCACAGCGCAAAGCAGGACAGACGGAAAATACCTTGCCACAGTGATTGACTGCACGCCGTTGTCCCAATAAATCCATTCTATGCAAATCATAACAGACTGTAACAAAATATTTCTGCATTTTATTACGGCTCTTTACTCATGCCTTTTCAGCAGGCAACTAAAAACCGCTTTCTGCAGTTTGACATAAAGGTCACTACAGAAAGCGGTTTTATTATGTATAAAAATAACAAACCGGGCAGGGAGCCGTTCTCTCGGGATAATCATCCGCCTGCCGTTTTAAATCATCAGCATACCGCATCAAGGAGCCGTCTGGTATAAACGGTTTTCGGCCGGGTGATCACTTCTTCGGTGCTTCCTTCTTCCACCAGTTCTCCTTCATTCATGATAAGGATGCGGTCGCTTATATTGCTTACCAGCGGAAGATCATGGGTGATGAATAGAATGCTTACGTTATGGATCCTGCGCAGATGCATAAGGAGCTCCACAATTTTTGCCTGTGCGGAAACGTCAAGCGCCGAGGTGGCTTCATCGCAAATGAGAATTTCCGGATGGACGGACATCGCTCTGGCTATCGCCGCACGCTGGCATTCGCCGCCGGAAAGCTCATGAGGATATTTTTCCGCATAATCCCCGGGGAGTCCCACATCTTCCAAAAGACGGGCCGCTTCTTTACCGGCGGTATGCTTCTTTTCTCCGCAGAGACGGCAGAGCGTATCCGAAATGGACTCCCCGATTTTCCTCCTCGGATTGAAAGAGCCGACAGCGTCCTGAAATACCATCTGCACTTTGGTATACACTTCTTTCTGCGCCTGCCGTTTCAGGCGGACAATCGATCGGCCGCCAAGAAATATATTTCCTCCTGTCGGCTGATAAAGTCCGGTAATCAGCTTCGCAATAGTCGATTTTCCGCTTCCGCTTTCCCCGATAATGCCGAGAACTTCATTTTTACGAAGAGAAAAGCTCACATTTTTCAAAGCATGCACGATGTATTCGCCGTCGTCAAAGGTCATCGTCAGGTTCTCACAGACAAGGATTTCCTCCATCATGCCTCCTTTTCCATGGCATATGCCAGTTTCGGCACGGCGGCCATGAGCGATTTCGTGTAGGGATGCTGCGGGTTTTCAAGAACTTCTTTCGTCTTCCCCATTTCCACGATTTCCCCTTTATAAAGCACCGCCACACGATCCGCCAGATGTCTGGCCACGCCGATATTATGGGTAATAATGATCATGGCGGTATGGAGGGTGTTCCGGAGCATGAGAAGTTCTTCTAGAACCTGTTTCTGCACGGTGGTATCCAGCGCGGAGGTGGGCTCATCGGCAAGAATCAGTTTCGGATGGAGCAGCACGGCAAGGGCAATCACCACACGCTGCGCCATTCCGCCGGAAAGTTCAAAGGGATAGGCATTCAGTATCCGTTCCACATCGGTCAGTCCGATCCGCTTAAAAACAGAAGCAATCAGTTCGTCCATTTCTTTTTTCTCCATCCGCCTGTGGGCGAGGATGGTCTCATAGAACTGGACACGCACTTTCCGCGTGGGATTCAGGGAATCGCCGGGATGCTGAAACACATAGGCTATCTCTTCTCCCTGGCGTTTCCTTTTTTCCTCCGCCTCCATATGGAGCAGGTCTTCCCCGTTGAAAGTAACTGTTCCCGTATAGATATCGGTCCTGAGGCCTTTCACTTCCGAAACGGCTTTCAGAAGCGTCGTTTTCCCACTGCCGCTTTCCCCGACGACGCCCAGTATTTCACCGGGCATCAGTGTAAGGGAAATATCACGGATGACCGTTTTGCCGCCATAACCGGCGCTGAGGTCTTGAATTGTCAGTAATGGCTGCATAGATTTCTCCTGCTTATTTTTCGAGGTCTTTCGTCACCTGGTAATAATCATTCGGTGTAATCAGGTAGCCTTTGACATTTTTGCCCATGCCTACCTGGATCGTATTGAATCCGACAAAATCCATGGCCGCGTCATCAATGACCGCCTGCTGGATCTTATGGACAAGCTGCATCCTTGCCTCGCCGTCAGACAGTTTCTGCAACTCTTCCAGCCATCCCTGCACTTCCGGATTATTGTAGTGCCCAAAATTGACTTTGCTGTCCTTGTCATAGGCATTGTAGAGGAAATCGTAGGGATCTCCCACCGGCATGGTGACTACATAATAGAGAGCGATATCGAAATCCCCCGGCGCGAAGAAGGTTGCTTTTTCAAAATTCTTAATCTGGACATCAATGCCGATCTGCTTCAGCTGAGCCTGCATTTCCGTAGCAATGGGAGCTATCGCGGCGCGCTTATAAACGGAAAACTGTACAGTAAGCGGCTTCCCGTCCTTTTCCACGATACCGTCGCCGTTGGTATCTTTATATCCCGCATCAGTAAGAATCTGTTTCGCCTTGGCGACATCAAACATACGGGGTTTCAGATTCTTTGCTCCGTAAGCGCTGTCATCGGGAAACGCGCTGTAAGCAGCGGACACAGCGCCCTTCATTAGTTTTTCTCCGATATCCTTCTTATTCACGCCGTACATAATCGCTTCGCGGACAGCTTTATCCTGCATTTTATTCAGATTGAAATACATCTGGTACACGCGGGGCTGTGCCACCCTCTTCACAATGAGGTTGTCTTTTTTCGCGACAGTTTCCGCAGCGTCTACGGTCAGATCCTGGGCGATATCCACTTCGCCGCCCTGGAGAGACATGGCAAGCGCATTTGCGTCAGTGACTTTGGTATATTCCACGCCGTCAGACTTGACTTCCCCGCCCCAGTACTTCGGATTCTTTTTCATGACGGCTTTTTTATTGCTCTCATACGATGCCATCACGAATGGGCCCGTACCAATCGGCGCTTTTTCAAAATCTTTCGTATTTGCCACGTCGATAATGGTCGCATAAGGATCCGCCAGGTCATTGATCAGGGTAAGGCGCGGTTTTTCCGTCTTAATGACGACAGCGTCCCCGTCAACAGTATAAACAGCGGTTTTCAGGAAACCGGCGCGTTCATTCATGTCGCCCACACGTTTCAGGGAGTCAATCACTTTCTGCGGTGTCATGGCCTCCCCGTTGGAGAAGGTCACGTTCTTTTTCAGTGTGATTTTCCAGGTCAGGTCATCTATCTTTTCAAACTTTTCAGCAAGCCAGGGTTCAATCTTGAGACCATCCCCTACTTTAAACAGCGTCTCACCGACACCGTAGCGGACAATGTACCAGCCATCCCATCCTTTTGCCGGATCCATGGACGAAGAAGATACGGATACTGTCCCCGCCACACGGACAATCTTATCTGCCGCCGCTTTCTTATCATCACCGCAGCCGCTGATAAAAACGGAACAGGCCGTTACCGCTGCCAATCCTGCAGCAATCCATCTTTTTTTCATGTTTTTTCCTCCTAAAAAATATAATTATTTTTCATTTTTCGGATCCAGTAAATCTCTGACCTGGTCACCGAATAAATTAAAAACAAGCATAACGGAAACCATGACGGCACTCGGTGCGAGAGCCACCCACGGCGCATTCTGAAGACAATAGCGTCCTTCGCTGATCATGGATCCCCACTCCGCTTCCGGTACCTGCACGCCGAGTCCGAGGAAGGACAGCCCGGCAATCCCTATCATCATACCGCTTACATGGAGCGTCGCGGTCACGATAAGCGGCCCCGCGATATTCGGCAAAATATGGAGAAATATAATCTCCCCATCGCTGCACCCGCCGAGACGGGCAGCATGGATAAAGGTTTCCTCCTTAATAGCAATGGTCGAGCTCCGTGCCAGCCGGGCATATTGGGTCCACGCCGTCAGCACGAGGGCGAACATGGCATTTAAAAGACTTCCGCCTAAAATACCCGCCACGGCAATAGCCAGAAGGATATCGGGAAACGCGAGAAATACATCGGTCACCCGCATAAGACAGGCATCCGTTTTCCCGCCGAAGTAACCGCCCATAAGACCTACAAAGCTTCCCAATGTCCCTGCGCAGGCAATAATGGCGAACGCAGCGAAAATGGAATTGCGGCTCCCTACCATGACCCGGGAAAGCACGTCACGTCCATGGCTGTCGGTACCGAATAAATGATTCATATCCGGTGCGGCAAGAATATTGTCGGAATGGGTCAGATAGGGATCATCAGGTGCCAGGTACGGCGAAATCAAACTGAAAAGAATGATAAACAGGATAATGCCGAGAAGACACCACATGCTTTTGGAAATCCGTTTTGCAAAAAGATCCACAGGTCCTCCTATATATCTTTAATTTTCGGATTAAAAACGGTATAAGAAATATCGGTGAGCAGATTGACCACCATGAAAGCAGATGCCATCCATACGATGACCGCCTGTACCACAGGATAGTCCCGCTGGCTGATCCCTTCCATAATAAGGTTGCCGAGACCGGGCCAGGTGAAAACGGTTTCCACTATGACCGTTCCGCCCAGAAGAGAGCCGAGGGAAATACCGGTGAGCGTAATCACCGTTACCATAATATTTTTCAATACATTCTTATACAAAATGGTCGTTTCGGAAAGTCCGCGGGAACGAAGTCCCACCACATACCCCTTGCCCAGCTCATCAAGCATGGCGGCACGAATCTGCCGGATATAACGGGACGACATGACCAGCGCCAGCGTAAGCGCAGGAAGGATAAGGCCTATAGGCTTTGTCGTCGCCAGCACAGGAATCCACCCAAGACGGTAGGAGAAAATAAACATGAGGCAAAGGGCAATGATAAAGTTGGGAAGAGCATTTCCCACAAACGCCATGACACGGACCACATAATCAAACTTGCTGTTCTGCATGGCCGCCGTGAGTATCCCTACGGGAATCGAAATGCAGAGTGTCAGCAAAAGAGAAGCGCCCGCCATTTTCAATGTATAGGGCAGCGCTTTCAAAATCTGATCCAGCACGTCAGCGTCAGTAATATATGATTTTCCCATATTTCCGTGAAGGATATTCCACAGCCAGTCACCGTACTGTATAAGAAGCGGGCGGTCAAGCCCCATGGATCTCCGCATGGACTCCATGATTTCAGGACTGACGGAAATGCCGCCTGCCGACATACGCACGCTCACAGGATCACTTGGCGATAAATAGATTAAAAGAAACGCAAGAAAAGTAATTCCCAGCAGTACGGGAATAAATTGCAAAACACGTCTGATGATGCTTCGCCGCATTCGTTTGCTTCTCATGTAAATTCCATCCTTACCGATCCAGCATCCGCTTAATCTGCGAATAAATTTCAATTTTTTCTACAGCATATCATATTTTCTAATTGTTATCAAATAAAAGGTGGTTTTCTTTTATTGTTTCCGCAGTAAACTTTTATCATACCTTCTAAATGACGAGTGACGGTAAGACGTCATCCGGAGCAAATGCGAAGGATCCCCACCCATGATGAGGGAAACGGAAGACGTCATTCGGAGTATTGGCAAAGGGTTAGTTATGAAAGTGACAATTAAGGTAAGACGTCATCCTGAACGAATGTGAAGGATCTATTATCCGTGATGGGGAAAACGGTAAGAGTAATTTTGTGATAAACAGAAAAGAAACCGCACAGTGTCATCAGTGTAATAGATTCTTCACTCCGTGTCACCGTTTCGCTTACCCATTTTCCCACACAGCATTCTTACCCCCGTTCTGAATGACGATTGGGGGAAAGCGTTACTAACGATGGGGAGCGGAAAACATCATAATGACACTAACAGTAAAGCGTCATCCTGAACGCTAGTGAAGGATCTGCCACCGTGATGAGATAAATAGAAAGAACCCCGCAGGACGTCATGAGAGTCATCGATTCTTCGCTTTGTGTCACCATCCCGCTTTCCGGCTTTCTCAAGCAGAATGCTTGTCCCCGTTCAGAAAATAAGTGCAGCAGGGGAAATGTTGTATTTCTTTTTGCTACGCTTATATAGTACTAATGACAGAGAACGGTAAGACGTCATTCAGAGGCAGCGAAGGATCTGCACCCGTGGTGGGGAAGACAGTAAGAAGATAAAAGTTATCAGCTGTGAGCTGTCAGCTACAAGCTAACTATTCTTTTACGATTTAAATCATTACGACAAGCGAGTATCCTCAATCACACTGCGTGCGCCAGCAGCTCCTTCTGACGGCCGGCTCCATGATCCTTGTATAAGACACGTTAAGGCTTCATAATGAGAAAAACGTTAATCGTCATCCTGAACGAACGTGAAGGATCTATTGCCGTGGTGATGAACAGTGCTTCCGCAAATGTATTCATAAAATCATTCCAGCACAAAAAAATCCCCTGAAGTTTCCTTCGGGAGATTTCATCATCTGTCAATATTTGTCGCCGTATAGTTCCTTATTCCGCTCAATAATGGACATGATACGGCTCGCCGTCTCTTCAATGGCTTTATTTGATACATCAAGGACGGTACAGTGAAGCTGATGCATGACTTCTTTGGCATAAGCCAGCTCATCCTCAATGCGCTCGATATCAGTGTAATTTGCCGTTCCTGAAAATCCGAGCGCTTTCATTCGTTCTCTTCTGATTCCGTTCAGTTTGTAAGGGTCAATAATGAGGCCGATCAGACGATAGGGAGGCACCTGGAATATTTCTTCCGGTATCTGCACTTCCGGCACAAGGGGCAGGTTCGCCACCTTGTACTTTTTGTGCGCCATATACATGGACAGCGGTGTCTTTGATGTGCGGGACACACCGATGAGAACCATGTCCGCTTTCGCGAAGCCTGCCGGATTTTTTCCGTCATCATAGCGGACGGCAAATTCGATGGCTTCCACTTTCTTAAAATATTCTTCATCAAGACGGTGGATGATTCCCGGTTTCATGCGGGGCTGCACCCCTGCCACATCAGTCACCATATTCATCATGGGACCTAAGATATCCACATAACGGACATTTTTTTCATGGGCTATCCGTTCAAAGTCGGCACGGAGTTCAGGACTGACCAGTGTGTGACAGACCACAGCCCCCGCCTGTGCCGCTTCATCAATAATTTTTTCTATCTGATCCGTATGACGGATAAAGGGCACACGATGGATCTCAATATCCGTGTCGTACTGGCCGATGGTCGCCTTAGCCACACTTTCCGCCGTTTCTCCAAGAGAATCGGAAACGACATAAACCTGCGGTTGTTTTGCCATTTATTATTTTCTGCCGCCTTTCCCCAATTCCAAAAAGAGACGGGTGATATTCGTTTTCGATACGCGCCCGATAAGAACAAATTTCCTGTCATTTCCCACATTTTTAAAAGTCCCTACAGGAAGACAATCGACTTCATAATCCATCATCTTCTGTGCGATGGATACAAGATCTTCTTTCGGTTCGGCATAAATCATTTTCGAACGGGATGTCATTACCATGGAAATCGGCACTTTTGCCAAATCATCACGGCCCATGGCCGCTTTCAGAAGATCTTTCCTGGAAACGACGCCCTGTATGTCATCTTTCTTTCCCACGAAGAGCGTACCGATATCTTCGGTAAACAGAAAAACCGCCGCGTCATAGGCATTGGATTCCGCTCCGACAAGTATCGGGCGGGACATACAGTCTTCCGCCGTGCAGGAACGGATTTCAGCAGCCGCGGGATCTTCTCCGCCCCCAAGGTAATAGTAGCCGAGACGACGGCGGGCAGCGATTACCTCTCCTGAAAGAAGAACCGCCAGATCTCCACGCAGCGCGCTCCTCGTCACATGGAGACGCTGTGCGATCATTTCCCCTGTGATAGGACCGTTTTCCCGAACGATCCTCGTGATTTCCTGTTGTCGGCCGGTAAGCTGCATAATTTCCCTTCTCTCCTTCTTCCGCAAAGCGGAACTGTGGCGGAGGACATGTCAACTTTCCCATGCCCTCTGCCATTATCTCAAAATCAAAGTTCGTAATCTTCCTGATCCACGACACCTCTGCCCGTCGCCGCATCCAGCATCAGACGCTGCTCGATGCGGGCTACATTCAGCCGGGTACTCTTCACCATGTCCGGGTTGACGGACACATAGTCAATTCCGCTCTTTACGAGGAATTCCGTAAAGTCTGGATATACGGACGGCGCCTGTCCGCAGATGGATACGGTCTTGCCGTCTCTGTGCGCCACTTTGATCAGGTGGCGGATAGCCCTCTTGATGGCCAGATTACGTTCATCGAAGAGAGAAGCTACGGTATCATTATTTCTGTCGCATCCCAGAATAAGCATAGTTAAATCATTGGAGCCGATGGAATAGCCGTCAACAAATTTATTGAAACGGTCTGCCAGGAGAATATTGGCCGGAATTTCCGCCATAAGGAGAAGTTTGAAGTCCGGACCGCGTTCCAGTCCTTCTTCTCTCATAATGGCCGTTACTTTTTCTGCTTCATCAACGGTGCGGCAGAACGGAATCATGCAGTTCAGATTTTTCAGGCCGTATTCTTCACGGACTTTTCTGACTGCTTTCAGTTCCAGGCGGAATGCATCGGTATATTTCGGATCATAGTAACGGGAAGCGCCTCTCCAGCCAAGAAGGTCGGCCGGTTCTTCCGGTTCGTACTTATCGCCGCCCTTGAGATTTCTGTATTCGCCGGATTTAAAATCGGAGAAGCGGAGAACAACGGGACGCGGAGCAAGGGCGCGGCATACTTTGCTGATGCCTTCCGCAAGCATATCTACCACTTTTTCCGGCCGGCCTGTTTCGATCAGGTACAGCGGATGTTCATGAATAAAGGTGGTCCAGATAAATTCTTCCCGCATGAGTCCGATACCATCACAGGGAAGCGACGCATATTTATCAGCCAGATCGGGATCGCCGAGGTTCATAAGGACGCGGGTGCCTGTAGGCGGGAAATATTCGGCAGCTACTGCCGCTGTACCTGCTGCCTGGGCAGCGGGCGTTCCTTTCTTCACAAGATCGGCAACAATGCCGTCATAAATAATGCCGTTGCGTGCATCAATGGTAATATCCTGTCCCGTTTTCAGCACGCCTGTCGCTTCTACACTGCGGCTCTTTGTTCCGACAACACAGGGAATTCCCAATTCGCGGGATACAATGGAAGCATGGCAGGTCATACCGCCGGCATCAGTCACGATAGCGACTGCCTTCTTCATAGCGGGTACCCAATCGGGAGACGTCATGGTGGTGACAAGAACTTCGCCTTCTTTAAAGGTATCAATGTCTTTCGGATCGGTGATGACATGGCATTTGCCTGCCGCCATGCCCGGGGATGCGGGAAGCCCTTTTACAAGTACGTTGTGATCAGTTGTCATGACTGTTTCTTCCTCCGATTTCTTTTCTTTATTTTTCTTGGACCAGACCGTTTCAGGACGTGCCTGAAGAATCCAAAGGCGGTCTTTGTGGTCGACAGCCCATTCCATATCCATATAGCAGCCGTAATGTTTTTCAATACGTTTCGCGTAATCGGCCAGCTGGGCGATCTGTTCATCGCTTATAACCTGCGCCTTGGCACGTTCCCGTTCCACTTTTCTTTCTTCCACATCGCCGGCTTCTTTGCGGATCAGTTCGATGGATTTTTCATTGATGCGGCGGGAAGTAATGGTAAGAGAATCTTTATCCACAACAAAATTATCGGGTGTTACGGTACCCTGCACGATGTATTCGCCAAGCCCCCAGGAGCCTTCGATCATGATGCTGTCGTCAGCGCCGGTCGCCAGGTTGACGGTGAACATGACACCTGCCGCTTTCGCATCAGCCATCATCTGGACGGCGGCGGAAAGCGCCACATTTTCATGGTCAAAGTTTTTCTTCGCACGGTAATAAACGGCACGGTCGGTGAAAGTGGACGCATAGCATTCCTTTACTTTCCGGATAACCATATCCCGCCCGGTGACGTTCAGGTATGTATCCTGCTGCCCGGCAAAAGAAGCATCCGGCAAATCTTCCGCGGTAGCAGAGGAGCGGACGGCGACGAAAGGATTCTTTTCACCCACCTTTTCGGCAAGTTCTTCATAAGCCTTTCCAATCTGTTCGGCAAGGTCTTCCGGCATAGTGGCAGAGCAGATGCTTTCACGGATTTTTGTACAGACTTCATGGAGCTCTACGGAATCTTCCACATCCTGCAGTTCCTGAAGCATCTTATGGATTTTCTTATTCTGTCCCGTCTTTTCCATGAAATAGCGGTATGCGCTGGCTGTTGTCGCATATCCGTACGGAACAGGCACATCCACGGAAGAAGTCAGTTCCCCCAGAGAAGAGGATTTCCCTCCTACCAGTCCCACGTCGGCGCGGCGCAGCTCATCAAACCACAGTACATAAGCATTTTCTCTTGCGTCCATCATGACCCTCCTTAGTCAATGAATGATATGTAAAAACGTATACTATATTCTTTACATCAGAAATTATAGTATACCACTAATACAAAAAAGTCAAATAGAAAAGGTTCGCAGAACCATCTTATTTACGGAATGGACATACACATAAAATTCCCATTTTATTCATTTATCTTAGTTCGGCCAATTCCACACAAAAGAAAAGCAATAAGCGTATATTAAATATTTCATTAAGGCCGTCTTTTACAACAGAAAAAACGCTTCTCCGAAGAAAAGCGCTTTCTACTCTATTATATTATTCTATTTATTTACATACCGAAAATGAAGTACCGTGTCTCAAGGTAACACCCTGCCACAAAAAGAGACAGAAGCATCAGAGGAAAGCACCATTTCATAAAAGCGGTAAAGCTGATATTGAACCCTTCTTTTGCCGCGATAGCCACCATGATCACATTCGGTGAAGCACCAATCATAGTACCGTTGCCGCCGAAGCACGCACCGGTCGCAAGCGCCCACCACATATAATCCGCATGGGGCAGATTCATGAGAGACTGCATATCCTGGATCAGAGGAATCATTGTCGCCGTGAAAGGAATATTGTCAACGAAAGCGGAAGCTACACCGGAAAGAAGCAAAATGAGGAAGGTAATCAGGTGGCTGTCGCCGTCCACCATTTCGATTCCCTTTTCCGCAATTGCCGTAATGACGCCGGCATTTTCCATGCCCCCCACCAGAATGAAGAGCCCCATGAAGAACATGAGTGTGTCCAGATCCACCTCTTTAAGAGCATCCTCCGGATTGATACCACAGAAGAGCAGTGCCGCCATACCGCCCGTCATGGCGACCGTTGCCGATTCCAGACCGAAATGGGAATGGACAACGAAGCCGAGGACCGTAAACGCAAGAACCATAAGCGAACGGCTGAAAATAGATTTGTCTTCCACGCCGGACATAATATCAATTTTTTCCAGCTCTTTCGCACTCATGCGGACACTGGAAAAATCATTCTTGAAAATGAGAAGAACCGCAATCAGGATAACAATGACCGTAATGACAACGACCGGAGCCAGATTTATAAGGAAGTCATTGAAATCCAGGTGTGTCGCGGAACCGATCATGACGTTTGGCGGATTCCCGATCATAAGTGCCGTACCGCCTATGTTGCACATCAATATTTCAGAAATCAGAATAGGCACGGGAGACATACGGAGCATGCGGCACAGGGAAATCGTCATGGGCGCGATCAGGAGTGCTGCCGTGACAGAATCAATGAGCGCCGCCCCCACCGCCGTGACGATAGAAAGCAAAATCAGCAGCTCCCGCGGAGATCCCTTTGATTTCTTCAGTGCCCACAACGCAAGTACCTGAAAGAAACCGGATTGCTTCACAACGGAAATCAAAATCATCATCCCCGTCAAAAGTCCCAGTGTATTGAAATCGATAAATTCTGTAATCGCCTGCTCCTGCGTAACGAGACCAAAGTAAATCATAGCGCCGCCGCCGGCAAGAGCACAAATCGTACGATGTATTTTCTCTGACATAATGCCCGCATAAGTCATGAGAAAAATAAAAATCGCCAAATAAAACTGTACTGAGCTGCTCATTCTTCCAATCTCCTTTCATCCCCCCGGCGGGTGTCTGTCCGCATCCGGGATGAATCGAATTTTATTTTATCACAACCATCAGAAAAAACAATGATTTTCTTTATATATATTCATCTCATAATCAATAGAAATTAATCTGCCTTCCCTTCATGATAGAAAGATGCAGTAATCATTAATATGTAAAAACTCTCGCATAAATTTAAACCATGAAATCTGCAGTCCACAGACAGATACACATACAAAAATGCGTGCCTACGGTACAGCACCGTTTAAAAATACCAATAAAAAAACGCGGCTGTCCGCGCGATATATTGGCAGGGGTAGGTGGAGTCGAACCACCGATAACGGAGTCAAAGTCCGTTGCCTTACCGCTTGGCTATACCCCCATTATGGAAAATGGATCCTATCCTGCAAACCGTATAGATTTGTGTAAAAAAAATGGGGCGAGTGGTGGGGGTCGAACCCACGCATAACGGAGCCACAATCCGCCGTGTTAACCACTTCACCACACCCGCCGCATCTTGTCATACAGCACCTGCTGTATAACGGAATGTATTATACCATGCTTGCCCACAGGCGTCAATATTTCAAATTTCCGGAGAAAAGCTCTTGTACGCGGTGGATCCCTTCTACTTTTTCTCTGTCTTGCCCGGAGCTATATAATAAGAAGAGTAATAAAACCTGTAGGAGGTCCTATGTCTCTTAAATTTCATGAAATGACGATTGATGCTTACCTATCCGCTCTCGGTTCTACGGCTCCCGCTCCCGGCGGCGGTGCTGCTGCGGGACTCATCGGAGCACAGGCCTGTGCCTTGGGAGAAATGGTTTCCCGCCTTTCTTCCTCCGGAAAGAATACTGATGATTTCCGTGAAAAAGCGGAGCAGTATGTTGCCGTTTTTGAATCGGCCCGCTCTATTTTCCTGGATCTGATGGACGAAGATGCGAAAAATTTCCGTGAACTGATGGCACTTCTTCAATCTCCCAAAGATCCTTCCGACACAAAACGGAAAGAAAAATTAGAAGCGGCTTTCAAAAAATCGGCGGAAGCGCCTTATCAGATGGCGGAAGCCATGAGCGGACTGCTCCCCGCATTTACCCAGCTCCTGCTTCACTGCAATAAGAATGTCATCACTGACGCGGTTATCGCTGCGGAACAAGCCATTTCCTGTATCCGTGCGGCCAGATTGAATGTGGAAATCAACGCGAAGTACGTAAAAGATGAATTTTATACCCGTGAAATGAAGGATTCCTATCTCTCCTGGGAAAACGCCATTTCCGCTATCGACGCGGTACTCACTTACCAGGTTAAACTTTAATTTTCAGGCTGCAGCATCTTCGCGGCTTATTTCTATCGGAAAGATTATGGACTCTCAATCGGAAAAGGCGGAAAGGGAAGAATCCCGCCTGCAGTTTAACAAACAGCTTTTCAAAACATATCTCGCTCTTGATCACTGGCACCGGTTCCGTCTCCGCCTTTTTCTGGAAGGAATCCTCGTCGGAATCGCCGGCGGTCTTTTGATTGCCCTTTTCCGTTTCCTCCTGGGACTGGCTGATACCTATCGCCGCCGTCTGTTTCAGGAAATCATTATCCCGTCTTTCGGGATTTCCGATTTCCTCCCCCTCCTTTGGTGGCTGGCGGCGCTTTTTTTCATCGGCGGCGCACTTTACGTCATGTGCCGATACGCCCCCATGGCCTCCGGGTCGGGGATTCCGCAGGTGAAGGGTGTCATTCTCGGTTTCTTCAAAATGAAATGGTTCCGCATTCTCTGGGTAAAAATCACCGCAGGTGCTTTAGGCATCGGCGCGGGCTTGTCTCTGGGCCGTGAAGGGCCGTCTATTCAAATCGGCGCCGTTGCCGCCCAGGGCTTGAGCCGCTTCATGGGACGGACACGCATGGAGGAACGGTATCTCATCACCAGCGGCGCCAGCGCGGGTCTTGCGGCGGCGTTTAATGCTCCCCTGGCGGGAACGATGTTCGCTTTGGAGGAGCTCCACCGCAATTTTTCGGGCGCTGTCCTTCTCCCTACAATGGCTTCCGCTATTTCCGCCACCATTGTGTCCCAGTTCTTTTTCGGATCGGCGACAAGTTTTTCCTTTCCTCTTCTTGTCCATCTGCCGTCGGAATACTTGTGGTGTGTAGTGCTTATTGCCGTTTCCTGCGGTTTTGCAGGTATCGTTTTCAATTACGGCCTGCTCCATATGGACGCTTTTTACGGTCTTCCCGTCTTCAGAAACCAATATATGAAAATCATGTTTGCCCTCTTTGCAGCGACGATTCTTGCTTTCACACTGCCCGATGTCTTGGGCGGAGGAAATTTCCTGGTCGATTCGCTGGCAAAAGCACGGTACGGCTTCGGATTCCTTGCGGCGCTTCTTCTGGCAAAATTTCTTTTCACCCTCATCAGTTACGGCTGCGGCGTTCCTGGCGGTTTTTTCCTGCCTCTTCTCGTCATCGGCGCTCTCATCGGCTCCCTGGAGGGGGAACTCCTCATCTCTGCAGGCATTTTATCCGCCCTCTACCTGCCAAACATTATTATCATTGCCATGGTCGCTTTCTTTGCCGCCAGTATCCGTGCTCCCATTACGGGGACGCTCCTCATTCTGGAAATGACAGGTGACTTCCATCACCTCACGGCGCTTGCCCTCGCTTCCGCCGTAGCTTATGTCACAGCGGAACTGCTGAAAGGTCAGCCGATTTATGATTCTCTCTTGAAAAAATCCCTGTCCAATGATTCTACGCCCGTTTCCGACGAAGAAAGAAATATTCTGGAAGTTCCCGTGGGCAGCGGTTCCATCCTCGAAAACCGGACAGTGGAGGAAATCCCCCGTCTGTCTCACACGATACTCGTCAATATCAAAAGGCAGGGGGCAGATATGATTCCCGACCCTGACACAAAACTTCTCTCCGGTGATTTCCTTTACTTCCTTACAGAAAGCAGGCATACGGAAGAAATCCACCACCTCTGCGAGGCACAGATTCCCAAAGACCATATCCGGTAAATTGAAAAGCGCTTGGACTGTTTGGTTCCAAACGCTTTTTTTGTCCTAATTTTCATTCAGAGAAACAATGTACCGCTCCACCATCTCCGCCAGATTCCCGTTCGCTTTCAGACCGGGAGCAAGAGAAATGAAACGAAGACTGAAATCCTCATCTCCACGGGGAGGTATTTCTTTCGGAAAAACCGCCCACACTTCTTTTACAGGGCGGCTGTTCCTGAGAGAATCGCTTTCTTCCATGCCGCGGTAAAATTTCGTATTCATATCACGGTACGCGTTGAACTGGGTACGGATGCCCGCACTTCTTGCCGCGTCGCGCCACAGAAAAAAAATGTCACGGTATTTAAAATCTGCTACGAGAGAGCCATAATACGCTTCGTTCCGATAGTAGTCCATGCGGAGGTCAGGACGGCGGTGGACATTATTCGTATAGAGGGGATCCGTTTCCCTGTCGGTGTCCGATGCATGCTGGGGCACAGTGCCGTCATAAATGAGACGGATCTTTTCATCATTCCTTGACAGAGTAATTTCCGTTCCTTCTTCCAGGCTGGACAGACGGTACTTCCCGTCTTCCTGTACCACGGCAGGGCCCGTTGCCAGCTCCCACCCCTTTTCTTCCAGCGCCTTGATGAATTGGAGGAAACACCAAAGTTCGTACAATTTATCTGTCCTCTTCCACTGGAATTGATAGAAAGATGATACGGAAAGACTGTCGGCAGGATTTCTCAAATTTCTGTACAGCCTGTACAAAAGGGAATAACGGGGGTCAAGAAAAACAGTCATGGGCAGTGTTTCGGGCATTCCGCTTTCTGCTTCATGAAACCAAGTCGCCTCTGCCACCATCCGGATCGCATTTCGTATATGCACCGCCCGGGCCCGGTATTTCTCAAAATGAGAAAGCGCATTGGCCCCGTTTTTAAAATCGCGGTTTTTATAGTACCCCGCATTGGCATCCTGTACTTTTCCCAGCCGCCGTGCATGATCGTCAATTTCCTGTACAAAAGAACGGAGATTTTCATCCAGCTTTTGTAAAATAGCTTTGGCAAAACGATTCTCCGCCACGTTCCAGGTCACTTCCGAGCAAATGACAGGCAGGACGGGCGTCCCTTCCCGCGACTTTCCCGCTGCACAGCGGATATGGGCGCCTGCGGCATCCCGATTGCTCCTTACGACACCCTGTTTGCGGACAATGCGGGAATTTGCCGTACGCGCCAGTTCCCCCAGCACCTGCACGACACGGTCCGACTCTTCGCTGATGGCATAGAAACGGAGCAGCATGGCAGATTTCAGCCCCAGTTCGCCTTCCATGGAACGGGAAATATGGATACTCCGTTTCATAAAGTCGAAGGAAAGATCTTTTATTTCCTCTACCAGTTCCTCACGCATAGCTTGCCAGCTCTGCCGTCCCATGAACTTGGGGGTGATTTCCAAAAGCCCCCGCCATATTTTTCCCGCGCCTGTCACGGTAATCACATAGTAACCGGGAACAAGCGGGAAGTCTCTCCCCTCAAAAAGAAGGAACGGTTCTCCTTTCCATCCGGGACGGAGATAACTCTGTCCGTCAATCTTTTCCGCATGGGGCAGCGTCACCACATCGAGCCCGTCCATGGTAAAACGGAAATCGGGAGGCCCGTCGAAGCGGAGCCAGATATCCTGATTTTCCACGAGACTCACACCGGCGGATTCTTCCAAAACTGCTTCTTCTCCGTTTACAAACCGGGTAAACGGGTAAACACGGCCGCCGTCGCCTTTTGTAATGAAAGAAAGCCTGAAGGGCAGTTTCTTTTCACGGCGGTTCCTTCTCCCCGGCGAAAATATCCGGTTCCGTTTTTCTCCTGACCGTTCAGACCGTGTAATCATACAAATTCAGTTCCTGTGCTTTAGCACGCAAGGCACATCGTGATTCCTCAAAATCGGAAAGATCGGAAAAACTGTCAAGCACCTTGACTAAACGCCCTTCCACTTCGCCTTTGTCAGAGAGAGAAAGCAAAGCAGACAGCTGCTGGGCAGAGCCGCGTATTTTGGTAAGTATCCTTTGTACCAGCTGGCAGTCCAGTCCCGCTTCCCGATCGAAACCGTCATTTTCTGGAATATTCTTTAAGTATCTGTCCATCTGGCGCGCCACGCGGAAACCGATACACCCCTGGACACCGCCTTCCCGAAGGACATCATTCAGCGTATCAAGGAATTCCAATTCCCGCGCCGTGAGTTCCATATCCCCCGTTTTCCGGTAACTTTTAAACTGGGCAAAGGATATTTCCTTCAGATCCGGCGGCTCCGCCTTTTCGGCAGTGAGCCAGTCACTGAATCGTTCCTGATGGAGAGTAATCATGTTCGCGCGGTCGAGGATTTTATCGGAAAAACGGTACGTCGATTCATCCACGTTCACCGTACCGGTGAAAATGACATTTCTTCCGATGGAAATTTCCGCGGGATAGGCGTCTCCATTATAAAGACGCCCCTGGAGCGACGGATTATACAGGCGGATAACAGGATCCTCCTCTTTTTCCAGTACGGAAATAAATTGGGCAAAGTAATGCTCCGCTCTGGCCAGGTTCATTTCATCAAAGCAAACGATATACATTTCCTCCGGATGCCTTTCCGCATCAAGAAGAAGCTCTGCAAGGCCCGTGTCGGCAGGGCGGTAAATCATATTTTTCATATCCGCATAGCCGAGGATATCTCCGTCATCCATCCATGACGGGCGGACAGGCACGACGGCGATGCGGTCATCAGGCAGTCCCAGGGCTTCGCCATAAAGGCGGACAAGGCGTGATTTCCCTGTGCCGCTCATCCCCGACAGGATCGTCAGGCGCGAAGATTTCACAGAAATATGGAAATTGATCAAATCTTTTTCCGCATACAGAAGTCCTTTTGAAGAAGCAAGCGCGGAAAAACGGTTCAGGAATTCATCTTCCCTGTCCGGTCTTTCCTCCGTTTCTTCAGACATTTCTATTTCTTCCACTTTCTCATCGATTGCCGGTCCTTCCTCTCCGGCAGTCACGCTTTCAGAAGTGTCTTTCTCCAAAAGAGAAGGCAGAATATTTCCCAAACCCGCAGGTGTTTCCGCGGCGGACGCAAAGGATACCGCCGGCCTTTCTTCAATGCCGCGGGCGGATAAGATATCCCCGTCAGCCGGCACTTCTTCCATCCCCTCCTTCAAGCGTTCAATATATTCAAAAGGTACGAACCAAAGGGGTGAATTGGCACAGCGGAGAACGTGGCCCGCCATGATTTCGTCAGAGATGTCAATCACTTTGTACCCGAGACGGCCACCGTGAAAATACGCGCCGCCTTCGTCAATGACCGTCTCTTCAAAAGCATCGCCGTCCAAAGGTGCAAAAAGAACAAAGTCGCCCAACTTTCCATCGTGCCGCTCCGCAGCTGCAGCAATAAAGTAGGGCGTAAAATCATTGTTCCAATATTTTTTTGACAGGCCGGGTATAGGTTTCCCCTCCAAAAGATGGCGGCAGAACTTATTAATATCCCCTTCCATCGCTGGCTCTCCCTGCCGTCCAAAAGCAGGAACGGGACGGTAATCTTCATCCTGTTCCATGAAAGGGGTGCGTCCTTCCTTTTTCAAATCATCAAGGACGAAAAACTTATTATTTCTAAGAGCAGGCGTGAATGTCACGAAAGAACCGCCCAGATCTTCCTGCAATCTGGCAAGCGCCTCCTCTTCACCGGCAAAAGCATTGAAACCGTAGCCGCTGCGGCTCATAAATCCGGTAAAGCCGAACCGTGGGCCTTCTCCCATTTCAGGTGGCAGCGATGATAAAGGATCGACAAAAAAGCGGTAATCCTTCACTCCCGCCCGCGGCGTGGATCCCTTGACAAGGGAACGGACGCGTCCGAGAACTTTCCCTTCTGCCTGCCGAAGAGGGAAAGCGGAATTATCCGCCGTAACATTCGGGGTAATAAAATAAGCCATATAAAATTCCTCTTTTCTTACATAAATAAAAGGTGCACGAAAATTCGTGACAAATACTAAATGGATCAGTTCATGATCCGTGGAAAGAATCCTTTCCTTTAATGATATATCAGATCTCCCTGATACATTTTCATTCTACCATAAAACCGATCTTTCCCACTATTTTATTTTCCTTACACGAACACGCCCCGTGTACATGGCTACCGTAATCATCCGCCCGTATTTCCCATTGTCGGTGGTCAGAAATATATTATATTCTTCTCCCGTTCCTGCGAAACCGTCTTTTCGGAAACGGAGCGAGGCCTTCCCTCCGTCCACGCGGATCCCTTTGGGCAGATATCCTTTCGGATTCACGCGCTCCGTCCCTTTCCTCGTGTAATACCGTCCCGTGCCGTCAGTCATCGTTTCACAAAAGAACGTGAGCCCTTCCGACATAGAAGGGTAATCGGCCGACTCATTTTTCGCAAGGATTTCCACCTGCCGTATCGCCGAAGCCACTTCCTCCGCTGCCAGTTCCAGCCTTTTCTCGCTCCGCCATCCCGTGTACAGAGGGATCACTGCCAGCGCCGCAAGCGATAAAATAACCGAAACCAGAAGAGCCTCAAATAAAACAGTGCCACGATGGAAAGAACGGAAGCTGAAATACTTCCGCGCCATATGCCGCCACACCTCCCAACGCGATGAACGGGCAGAAAGGAATCCCCTCCCTGCGGGACATTCTGCCAAGGAAAAGAAGCACCATGCCTGCAATAGCCGCGGAGGAAGCGGAAAGAAACAGGAAAAGCGGTACGGAAACCGGTGCAAGCCATAATGCAGCCGCACCTGAAAGAAATATGTCTCCCGCCCCCATGGCATGCTTTGCCAGCAGAAAGAGAAACCCGTACAGGCCAAGAACAAAAGCGCAGGATATAAAACCATCCGTCAGACGGCTGTAAAAAACATTGTGCCCCAATCCTGCCGCTGCAAGGAAAACGCTCCAATAATCAGAAACATACCCCGTCTTCCAATCTTCCCAGGCAGGCGGAAGCAAAAGAAGCGTCAAAGAAACGAAAGGACTCCAAAAGAAAACCGCCGAAGCGGCAAGAAAGAAACAGCATAAACCAAGTGGAGAAGAAAATTTCTCTCCAAAAAAAGATTTCTCTTTTCCTCTTTCACTGCAAACCGTTCTTTCCCACTCATCCGCTTCCATATGTCCTCCCGCGCACTGCTCCAATCCCCTGTGTCCTCTCATCATTCTACGTCCAGTATAGGAAATATAAACCGATTATTCAAGCCGCTGGCTCTTCCATGAAACTTGAAAAATCGGGTCAACGTGCTAAGATGGATATATCTATTAAAAGTATTTAACCGTCACACAGGGAAATCATGAATGCAGAAATCATAAAACAAGCGGCGGAAAAAGAAATCGCCTGCCATCCGGATCAAAAGAATATACGATTTAAAATCGATGATACCATTTTCTGGATCAAAAGAAAGTACAGCAATAAAAGAAACCGACTGATAAAGCAGCCTCCGAAAACGGAATTTCTTTTCGAAGTTGCCCGGATTGCCATCGCCGCGAAGGCATGCCCCGAACTCGTTCCGCAAATCGAAGTCCTCACATCCGAATACATGGTCACCCGTGACGGCGGCCCCACGATAGAAGACTGGATGGAAGATCCTGATCTCCCCTTTGAAGAGAAAAAGAAACTCCTCTACCGCATAGGCGCGTCTCTTGCCGCACTCCACAATGCGGGTGTCATCCACGGCCGTCCTGCGCCGCGGGATATCCTGTACAGCACCGGCGGAAAAATTACGTTTCTCGACTGGGAAAGCCGGCACTACTGCAGCAGGAAAGAAACGCAGAAAATACAGGATTTCCTTCTTCTTCTCCACGGAATCTGCAGAATAAACTACGCAGAAGAAAGAGACTGGCTGGATGCCATTGAAAAAGGCTATACCGATACAGATAAAAATGGGATAAAAGAAAAAGCGGTCCGCTTCCTCCGCGCCCACCCCTTTATCGGCATGCTTACCAAAAAACTCCACCGCTTCCATATGACAGACGTGGAAGCCGCAGAAAAACTCTACCGCCGTTTTTGCTGAAAAATACATTCTAGAAATGTTAAAACACCGCCCTGGCCGTCAGACCTGAATCTGACCTTCAGAGGCGGTTTTTATCTGGCAAAATAATTATCCCTTATACCCCGGACACACTTTCCGCCCCCAGTTATTCAGAGCAGGAGCAAGAATGCTGTGTGAGGAAGACGGCAGACGAGACAGTGACACAGAGCAAAGAATTTATTACTTTGATGGCGTCTTACCGGCTTCCCGTCATTCAGAGCTTTGGCAAAAATGTTTTATGAGAAAAGCGGGAATCAGCAATATGACACAAAGCGAAGAATCTGTTACACTGATGACATTTTACCGCCTTCCTCCTCACGGTAATAGATCCTTCACGTTCGTTCAGGATGACGCTTAACGTTTCCCTCATTATGACGCTTTCCATTCCCTATCGTTAGTGACGCGCTTCCCCTAAATCGTCATTCAGAACGGAGGTAAGAATGCTGTGTAGGAAAGGCAGGAAAGCGGGATAGTGACACAGAGTGAAGAATCTATTACTCAGATGACGTATTACCGGCTTCCCTCATCGCAGAAACAGATCCTTCACATTCGTTCAGGATGACGACTGACGCTTTCCTCATTATGACGCCTTGCCGTCCCCAGTCATTCTGAACGAGGATAAGAATGCTGTGGGAGAAAGCCAGAAAACGGCAACATGACACAGAGTGAAGAATCTATTACGCTGATGACGTCTTGCCGCTAACAGCTTACGGCTCACAGCTCACAGCTCTTAGCTTCCAGCTTCTAGCTTCTAGCTTCTAGCTTCTAGCTGCTAGCTGCTAGCTGTTATCTGTTACCTGTCAGCTGTCGGCTGTTACCTGTCATCTGTTATCTGTTATCTGTTGATACAAAAACGGCACCCATCACGCTTGACAGGTACCGCATTTTCATTTTCTCATTTTTATGTCTGGGCTACAGACAAATCATCGTATATGCCGCATCGTCTGCCTGCTGACTTTCAATCACTTCTTCCCTATATGCCTTGCTTTGTAAGCCACCAATTTCGCATCACGAATGGCAAGGTGCTGAAAATACCGCTTTGTTTCCGCGACGACTACACCGGTAAGTCCAAGAAGGGCAATCAGGTTCGGAATGGCCATGAGACCGTTTACAATATCCGCAAGCGCCCAGATTTCTTCAAGCTGCATGAAAGCGCTTCCTGCGATAATGACGACATAGCACAAGCGGTAAGGAGTAATCCCTTTGACACCCACAAGGTATACGAGGCAGCGTTCACCGTAATAGTTCCAGCCGAGAATAGTGGTGAAAGCGAAAAGTGTCAGAGAAACCGTCAGAAGGATCGGCGCGACAGCACCATAACCATGGCTGAAAGCGGCCTGTGTAAGAGCTGCGCCGTTGGTATCCCCGAGCCATGCACCGGAAACAATGATAGTCAGACCGGTCAGCGTACAGATAATAATAGTGTCGATAAAGGTTCCTGTCATGGAAATAAGACCCTGTTCAGCCGGCCATTTCGTTTTTGCCGCTGCCGCCACGATTGGCGCGGAACCCAGGCCGGATTCATTGGAAAAAAGGCCGCGGGCGATACCGCTTCGCATAGCAAGCATAATGCCCGCACCGGCAAATCCGCCGGCTGCTGCCGTACCTTCAAAAGCGCCGTCAAAAACGAGAGCCAGCGCATGGGGCAGTTCTCCCGAAAATATAACAAGAAGAGCCACCGTGATAATAAAATAAAGAACAGCCATGGCAGGAACTATTTTTTCCGCTGTTTTTGAAATGGATTTCAATCCGCCGAAAGTAATAATAGCAACCAGGATGGTAATCACTGCTGCAGAGGGCAGGATAGGAACACCCAGGGATGCCTGTAAAGAAGACGTAATAGCATTGACCTGCGTAGTCGTACCGGATCCGAGCATGGCGGTGAGCGTACCGAAGAAAGCAAATGCCAGCGCCAGAGGTTTCCATTTCTTTCCCAGCCCCTGCTCAATGTAATACATCGGTCCGCCTGCGATATTTCCATTTTCATCGATAGAACGGAACTTAACGGCAAGGCAGCCTTCGGCGTACTTGGTAGCCATGCCGAAGAAAGCGGCTACCCACATCCAGAAAAGCGCGCCGGGGCCGCCCAATTTGATAGCAGTGGCAACGCCTACGATATTTCCTGTGCCTACCGTTGCGGCAAGCGCCGTGCAGAGTGCCTTGAAACTGTCAATGTCGCCGTCGCCTTTATTTCTGGCAAAGAAAATCAGCCGAAGGGCCCTTGGCAGCTTGACCATCTGGAGAAGGCGGAGGCGGATGGTCAGATATATGCCGGTCCCTACCAGAAGAACAAGGAGCCACGGGCCCCAGACAATCGCATCAATTTGGTTTAACAAGTCAAGCATTCGCATTCACTCCCACCCTCAAAATTCCGTACACCAAGACATGACGGAACAATATAAAAACCGGCCCTGAAGACAAAAACAGAGCCGGCATGCATGTTTCCATTGCTGCACCGACCCTGTCCTTTTGCCTGAGAGATTAGAACGGGAGGACTACTCTTCCCCGCGCCCCTGCACCTTCGGCGGTCATATACGACACTCTCCAGAGGTTTGTCCGTACACGGTTTCGTGTCCCGCAGGACGCCTGATAGTGTTACTCCTTCGGCAGACATTTCTGTCTTTTTCCGTATACATCATTCAAAATTGTGTAAATGTATTATAAGCGATTTATCTTTAATTGTATAGCCTTTTTCATCGTACTTTTTCTGCATGTATTCCCCCGTTTCATATGCTATTTATGCATAAAGGGAAATAAAGCACCTGCCTGCCGCTATTAAAAAGAGCCCTAAATGAGGCTCTCCGTATTATTCTATTCATCTTATTCGTCAACAAAAATCTGTTCCACCGCTTTGTAGCTGAGAGAAATATCACCCGCCTCCGTAGCAAGAAGAATCGGTCCTTCATAAGGTTCCTTTTCTTTTACAGTGACCCGCATATCGGGATGGATGCCTTTCTCCTGAAGATAGTCCATCAAGCTGTAATCTTCCACAATACGGCGGATAGTGGTACTATCCCCCTCCTTTAAATCGGAAAGCGTACGGAAAGTAAGCCCTTTGCGGCTGCCGTCCGCCTTCGGAATAGGGTCACCATGGGGACAGTGTTCAGGATGTCCGAGAAACTCATCAAGCCGTTCCGCAAGCATGTCGCTCGTCTGGTGTTCCAGACCGTCCGCCTGCTCATGAGCTTCGCTCCAGGAAAAATGGAGCTTTTCCACAAGGAATACTTCCCACAACGCATGAAAACGGAAAAGCTTGCCTGCTTCCCTCCTTCCCTTCCTCGTCATCTTGCTGCCTTTGTAAGCGGTGTAGTCCACATACCCTTCTTTCTGCAGCTTCATAATCATCTCGCTCACTGACGGCGGCGACACATGGAGTATGTCGGACAATTCCTTGTTGGATACCAGCTCATGATCTTCGCTGATGATGTAAATCGCTTTTAAATAATCTTCTTTCCCTGATGTCATGATTTCCCTTCCCCACTTCCTGTAACTGAAAATTTTTCATAAAATACAAAACCTGTTTCTTTTCCTACACCCTAATTATTACTTACTTCCTATTATATAAAATAGCTTCCCCTAATTCAATTATTAAATCAGAGTGCCAATTATTTTGCGGCAGAAAATAAAAATCATTCTTAAATGCAAAGAAATCTGATAAAAAGATCCCCCAACCCCCATTCCTTTTAAAATTTTCCTTGACACGCAAAAAGACGCGTGGTATAGTTGTTCCAACTTACATAATGACTGTGAAGAGAAGAGTAAGCGGATGGAACTGCCAAAGAGAGCTCCGGCGGGTGAAAAGGAGCGCGGGAAAATTTGCTGAACATGGCCTCCGAGTCAGGTTTGCCGAATAATAAAGCAGCCCGGGATCTCCCGTTACAGAGATGCGGTATCAAGGCGCAAGCCGGCGTACCTATGGAGGCCTGTGCGGTGACGTGCAGGTAAAATTGGGTGGTAACACGGTCTTCGTCCCTTTACTGGGATGGAGTTTTTTTTTACCCGTTTCCGCCATTCTTATTTCCGGTTTCCAAATTTATCACAAAATTATTTTTAAAAAAGAGAGGTATGTATTATGAATCTGAAAAAAACTGTCATCATTTCCATGGCCACATTGGCATGTGCAGGCTTCATCGCAGGCTGCGGCAGCGATAAAAAAGACGCCGCGTCTGCTGACCCTGCGAAAACAAAAAATGAAATCAAAGTCGGCACGACACCGGGCTACTCGGAACAGGTCGTGGAATTCGTCGCCAAAGAAGCCGAAAAAGAAGGCCTCAAAGTGACCATCGTCCCCTTCTCCGACTATGTCACCCCCAATCAGGCACTGGCGCAGGGCGACATCGACGTAAATTCTTACCAGCACGTCCCCTTCCTTGAAGCATTCAATGAAAAGAACGGCACAAAACTTGTTCCCATCGGAAACACTTACCTCGCGCCCCTTCGTCTGTTCTCAAATAAACACAAGACTCTGTCCGATCTCCCCGACGGCGCATCCATTGCGATTCCGAACGATCCATCCAACGGAGGCCGCGCCCTCCTTCTTCTGGAGAAAAACGGCCTGCTGAAATTAAAAGAAGGCGTCAATCCTGTCAAAGCGGTCGTCTCCGATATCGCTTCCAACCCGAAAAATCTGAAAATCATCGAACTGGAGGCGCCCCAGCTCCCAAGAGCTCTTGAAGACTGCGACGCCTCCATCATCAACGGCGGCTACGCAGTATCCGCGGGACTGGATCCGAAGACGGCTCTCGCCCAGGAAGACAATACCAGCCCGTATGTAAATGTCATCGCTGCCCGTGAACAGGATAAAGACAACCCCACCTATCAAAAGTTTGTAAAAATATTCCAGACGGAAGCCACCAGAAAGTACATCAACGACAACTTCCAGGCGACCCTGACTCCGGGATTCTGATTAAACGACAAAAGCGTTTCTCTACGAGGTTTTATCCCCGCAGGAGAAACGCTTTTCTAATGGGAAATTCTGAGTTTTGTGTAAATACTAAAAATGGAAATGCTTTTTTCAATTATTTTTCATATACTTCGCATTTTTACAAATTATTTCTTTCGAAAAAATTATTATACGCAATTATCATACGCCAAGTATTAGTTTCTTGAGATACTAAATCTAACGTAACAATATAGTCATCATTTTGCACTTGCAGGTATGGTTTAGGGTTTTCCCATGCATGCTTTATATTCCATCCATGAGACATAAAATATTGAAGAAATTCCTCTTTTACTATTTGGGGCGACTTATCAGAAGTAATGGGTTTAATATAGGTTCGAACAGATTTTGCTATGATTGCTCTTCGGTTTGTTAATTGAAAATCAGATACATCATATGCCTCCAGAGGTTCTATATCATATGCCTTTTTTTCTAACGCTAAAATTCGTTGATGAATTTGCTCCTTTTGGAAGGCATTATAAGTTATACCACCTATTAGCCAAATCCCAAATGACGCCAGAATTACCGTGATAAATATATTTAATATAACCTCCTTCACCCTTATGATCCTTCGATTATCCTTATCCATAAATTCTCCCCCCACATGTATAACCAATTGCTAAAGAAACTCCGGCAGAAGGACTGCTATCAAATTCTGCCATAAGTCCTGAGGGAGGGATTTCCACAGTTTCCCCATTGCAGTAAAATGACCCCTCCATCCGGCAATTGAATTAATTATATCCCCCCTTCTTTATTAGAAAAATCAATTAACTGTAACTTCCACTTCGTCCCCATCTGAAGAAATGCAGATCCTGTGTATCCGATTCCTCCTATCATTTTGGACAAAATTCCGCCGAAGGCGTCTGAAATATTCTGCACTGCATCAAGAGGCTTGTTTGTCCGGTCTTTCCATTTGATTTTTTCCAGATATCCTATGGCATGTTCGTTGGCCGCTCCCCGCTCCCGCCAGAAGACTTAAATACTAAACCTGCATATTCTTTGTATATTTTAGGCTATCCTGCTGAGGACTACGCAATAATTTACCATTTTTCATATTAATAATATTTCCTATAGAAACAATATTTACCCTGCCAGCTGTCAATGTAAAGTACCCTTTTCCATAAAATTCCATCTCCACCCAATATCTATCTCCAACTTTTTTTATGGACTTTATCCCCTGTATTCCCCCTTTGCATAAATTATCATATAACTCTGCCACATTGATATTATCAGCAAATTCAACACTTTGTAACATGACCATGTCAGATTTACGCCGTGCATTAATTTTATGCTCAGTCTCTTTTTCCTTTTTACAGAGTCTATCAGAAATATTGAATCCCCATACCACATCACCAATGTAATATATATAAATTGCAATAATAACTAATATTCCCAGAATATATTCGCCATTATCCATGATGCATCTTCCTTATTCTAATTCATCCCATCTAATATTAATTATAATTATCCGATATAGCACAGATAATCATAATTCGTTCCTTTTCCTGAATTCCAGCTCTATAGCTTTATATTTATTCAGGTTGTATCCGTGTTTCTGTTTAGTCCTGTCATATCTTTTCCTGTAGTGAGATCGACATCATTTTCTTTGGTAACATTGATTTTTTCCATTAAGTGCGCATAGGATCCAAAATAGCGCCAATGAAATGACATAAACTGACACAAAGTATGTTAAAGATATAATAGATATCCTTATGAAATCATTATGAATCACTTTTGTAATCCCCAAGAACAAATGGATAAACAAAGTAGTCGTACCATTTCCCCAATCAATAGGAAATCCATGCCATATCATAAAGTACGCATATAAGACGGAAATGATTCCAATCGCTTGAATACTACCAGAATAATTCCATTTATGCAGAGGAACATGATAATGGATTATCAGCGTAATATAAATACTCATTCCTAAAAAGAAAATTTTTGCAACATTCAAATCAACAATTGCCATTATCCCCCAAATCCCCCATGCTCCTATATAAATCAAAGTTATTATCAATTCCATTCGAAGCATGCTGATAGCCTTTTTCTTCATAAATTCATTCATCAAGTCACCCATAATGTAACCATCTTACTTCCCGCCACATGTACCGCCGCTCTTTTTATATTCGTGTTCTTCTCTCATATAACCAATAACACTGCATCAAAACCTACGGTTAAAAAACGAACCTACACCAGCCAATATAAAAAATATCGCAATTTTTTCAATGCAGAATATCCGATCGCAACTAACCTTTCCGCTTTTGCTTCGTTTACCGGTGCAATTATATATGGTTTTATTCTTGAATGAAAAAAGAAAAACTCCAAATTCGATACTCTTCTGCCGGTAAACAACACCATTGTATTCATAAGTTACAAAAAATCGGTAAATCCCCCATGATGTCGGAGATGTCCATACTTTTTTTGCCTCCACAACCTGTAAGGTAATATTTTCAGAGTTATATCTGACCATCTGCCTATAAACCAGAAGAGATACTCCTATAAATATTACTATGATTCTATATATAAGTACCAGAATAGATGCACCCATTGTATCTCCTTATATCTGCTCCTGATAATCAACAAACCGTATATGATCCCCCCTGCACAGATATTTCAGGAGCCGTAGACTTCTATATGCAGGATATAACCATTTGCAGCAGTGGATTCATTATATTTCATGCATGCAGCTATTAATCAACCCAAGACCTTCCAAAAAGTTTTCCCATCATTACTTCAGTAGTCTTTCTGTGTCATTGAAATATATTCCGTATCATCATTTTGTGGTGTGTATAGCAATTGTCCATTTTTCATATTTATAACATGACCAACCGAAACAATATCCACATGGGTTCCTTCTAATGTAAAATATCCCTCTCCATAAAACCTCATTTTTACAAAATATTTACCTTCATAAACCTTTATACTCTCTATTTCCTGAATTCCACCTGCTGAAATAGTATTATATATATTTTTTATATCACTCCCATTAGGAAATAGAGTTTGTTTTAAAATTGATAAATCAGACTCATGTATTTCCTTATTATTAATTTCCGCTGTTTTTATAATTTTCTGAAACCGCCTTGTAATGGTATTCTGCCAAACTACCATTCCAATATAATAGATAATTATCACCACTATCGCTATAAACCCTATAATATATTCCATAATATCTATTTCCACATCCTTATATCTAATCCATTACTTCGGTTGTATCACTCTTAATCCTGTTATATAAGTCCTCCACATATGATTTACCTTGTTCTTTAAATTTTGTATCTATGGCTTCATACTGTTCAACCTGGAAATTTACATAAAATCCCAATGCAGCAGCATAACCAATCCAAAAGTGGATACACGAGATAAAAACTTTATTCCCCCCGCCTTCAATTCATTTTTTACGCACTATCTTCCATGATTTTCGGATAATACTTTTCGGTCTTCTGTCTCTTCTTTAGTACCTTCCATATTAAAATATCCCACTTCGTTTCCATCTAAGAGGCGCAGACTCTATGTGTCCATTTCATCCGCTCACGCTGACGGCGCTTCCCGGTCTGCCGCTGACAGACATGTTCGAGATTTTGCTTTTTTCTTCGTAACTCTTCCTGTCCTGTTCACTTTCGATAAAAAGATTTCTTTCCCTATATGCTGCAGTGGACAGCCTGACTTTAAGTATTTCCATTTATCTATCTATTGGAAATACCATGATATAATAACTTTTTTCATATACTACCCCTTCAAAATTTACTGTTGTCTCCACAGGAAAAGATAATTGGAGCTCATACGTTCCATTACGAAATATATATTTTTCTTCCACTTTTTTCCCATTAAATTTCTCAACATTGTCCTCTTCCGCTATAAATTCCCATCCATATTTTCTTAACTCTTCCATATAATAATTAATAATTTCCAGCCGCGGTGCAAACACAGAATAATTCTCTGATCCATGGTAATGCCCCGGTAATCTATACCAAAATTTTAATGATTTCTTCAATTCGTTTGACTCTTGGTAAATCATTATTGGAGGTATATTTTCTCTCAATTCTTTTTCTGAATAATATTGACTTGGCCATAAAAATAAATTTAATAGACATGGAAATACAACTATGAATGTAAAAACTATACTAAATTCTCTTCCAAACTTAGTATATCTTAGATTTTGGTATATCCACTGAATATATTTCTGCTGTATAATCCAAGAGATTCCAGCACTTACCCAACAACAGATACTCCATCTCTTTATCCTTTTTTCATCCTGTAAATATTTTTTATAGCTATTCATAATATCCTCGATTAATCTTCAATCATTCTCCCATCCTTAATTTTCTTACGCACATCTATCAGACCATCAATAAGTTTACTTTCCCCTCCGTCAACACTAATAGCTATGTTTTGGATGAACTACTATGTAGTAGTTTAATGGTTTTTTTTGTCTGATAACTTGCTCATCCAATAAGTCAGATTGATAGAAGTTCAATGTTAATTCATATATACCTTTATTAAAAAGATATACATTCTCAATTTTAGAATGATTGGAATAATCGATGTTGTCTCTACATCCATCATATTTCCATCCGTGTTTAATAAAACATTCTTTATAATATTCAACAATTTCTTTTTCTGAGGCATACGCTTTACTTCCCATAGTAAGTATATATAAATTTGAATTTCTATATGAAAAGAATAACTTATCTCCTAATAAACCATCTTCTTTGTATAAAGTAATTGTAGGTATACTATCTCGCATTTCTTTTTCGGGCCGCTTTGACTCAAAGCGATTAAATACAAATAAACCCATGAATACTATTATCATGAATATTTGAAAATAAAAATTCAAATTCTTCCCCATCTTTTTTCTATCAATTATCATCTTCATAAAACTATCTTCCCATCCTATAATTACATACTTCTTATCCCGAAAAGAATAGTATGATTTCCCTGTTTAAAGTCATAGATATATCTGCCTTCCCAGGCTGTGATGGTTTGCAGAATGTTAGCAGTGGCGAGTTTATTCTTTTCTACCGGTGCTTTGCTGTCTATGACGAAACCCTTAAGGGATGAAAACATCATTCTGCCAGAAGACAAGATATGATTCCCATAAATACAATTACAGACAATCCCATCATTCGAATTTGAAATTTAAACTTTTCATGCGCAAGTTTTTTGTTAAATTCTTCTGTCATCTCATATTTAACAGTATTAATAAGGATCCTTTGTGTTTCCTTGAACAATAAATAATCTCCAATTTGGCCCAAAATGATTACTAACATCCCCAAGAATAACCTTTGTGTCAAATTATCCGCGAAATACACATAAACAAATAATGCTAAAGGTACCATTAATAACATGAAAAGCTTTAACCCCATCACTTTCCAAGTAGTACATGCTGAAAATGTACCTAAACGTACATTCTGAAAAATCCACCTTATTCCTATAAAAACATAGGCTATGCATACAATAATATCCATTATCATAAATTCTCCATCATTAATCTATTTGTTTATGTACATTTGTAATATACTTTTCATCCGGTTGTTTTCTTTCAGGTTCCGTCCAAGGTGGTGCTTTCTGATTTCCCTTTCACGAGTACGGTCGGTACATAGCCCAGTCCTAAGGGGGTGAGTTTGGATACGGCATTGGTGGATGCAGTGATTCCGCTTGCTTTTGCTTTGTATTCGGTTTTGTTGTCCATATTTTCCCATGTCAAAGTACCGGTGGTGAGTTTGTTCTTTTCTGCCCGTGCTTTGCTGTCTATGACGTCGCCTTTGAGGTGGGTGTTGTTTTTGACTTGGTGTCGTATTCTTCTTTCCCTATGTAGATGCCGCTTTGTTCAGTAATACCTTCTATATTGAATTTCATTAATTAATAGAAAATCCAGGAGATTACATACCACAGCACATCTCGGTAATACCCTATTACAAACAATTCAATAAACACATTTAATATTGATAAAAGAATAGTTTGTTTTTGCGCCTGTACAATTTCACTTTCGCTTTTCTTCGTAAATTCAGATGCTAATATGTAAGCAAAATACCGAGCCAGAATGAAAATCGCCTCCCCCATAAAGAGCATCCCTGTCAAACTGACTAGTGGACTATGGGACATATCTATACCTGACATGATTTTCAGAATGTTGGTTGCAGTCAATATTATAAATAGAAGGCTAAACACAGTTAGCAATATTCCCATGAATATAAATATGACATACTTATAGAGAGACGGATGTCTCCTATCTTTATGTCGAATAAAATCTTCACCTATGGCACAGCACATAAAAGCAAATATTAAAACAGTAAATACTATTCCCCAAAAAAACGAAAGACTGATAATCTTCATTATGTATTCCTCGATTCAATCTTTTACAATAAAATTCTGTTTAAAGTCCTTTTTAAACTGTTCATCGTCATAATTAGATACTCAGAGTTCACTGCGGATTGGTTGGTTGTGGCTGTGCTTCCTTTGATGGACAATATGGGGCAGTAGTCCTCTTTCGCTTGCTTTATATTCTGCTTTGTTTTCTATATTTTCCCATGTCAAGGTTCCGGTAGTAAGTTTATAAATATTAACATTAATCCTAAAAGTAACCATGCTATTAACCGGACATCATCTTTAACATCATAACAATTTGCAACTTTTGCTCGGTTCCTTCTCAATTCATATAGCACCAAAAGAAACCATAGCCACCCTCCCCATATTGCAGATGTCATTATCAAAAGTTTATTTGAATAATTAATGATCCCAATATCTATCAGTATCGCCGCTCCCATTAATACATCTATACAAAATATAAAAGGAATTCGAATATACACTGGGATATTCTTTACAACCATCTTCATATCTTCTTTTTTAGATTTGTTAAATATAAATATCCATAAATTCCATATCATGAGAAAAAGCATGGCAAAATCAATCACTTGATTACTAAAGATATATTTCATTTCTTATCCCCTCCTTCATTCGCAAGGAAAGAATTATACTGATTCTTTATATTTCTCACTTCCCTCAAGCCTATTTTTCTATAAGCACACGATCATAAAGATAGGCTCCCACAAGCATCCCACCTTCCAAGCCGGCAATAGAACTTTCCATCCCACATGACTAAACTGATTATAGTCCCGCTTGCTATTTTATGAACTTCCGGGTCTTTGATCTTTCCCTGTTCTTTTTAGGAAGGCGTTCACTCCTGCCATACTATTCGCTTTCTGAGGTAATATCTTCCAGCTTTTTATCAAGCATATCTAATCCTTTTCTACTATCAATATATTCTTTCATAAATTTTTTATCAGAAGCATAATACGATTCTCTTTTAATATAATTGACTTTTTTCTCACGCCCTTTTCTTTGTAATTCTTTAAAAATATCTATATCTCTTTTGGGTAATCCTATAAAGTCATATCTAATCTCTATCCCCCATAGATAAGATTCATTTAGCTGCGATAAAGAACTTAACACATCACTTCTCAAATCATCCGGGATGTTTCTATAATAAGTTTCATTAACCACTTTAATCGTTTCCCCATAAAAAGGAATTAAGTTTACTTTTGTATATCCTCCTATGCCATACAAAAATATATATGGATATTCATACTTATAAGCGAAACAATCCGACTCTAAGGCCGTCTTTGTCCACAAATCAGTAAATATCCTGTCAACCTTGAACCTATATCTAAATGCTGCATAATAGGTTGCATGTTCCATTTGAAATGTATTCATGTGTAAATACATAACGCATAATCCTATTAATAAACTAAACGCAACCCATATTTTAGTATTTCTCATATCAATCACCTATACCATCCTGTCCCCATTTGCGCCGTACAGGCTCCTGTCGCACGATCTCCTGTCAGGCCTCCCGCGACGGTTACTAAAGCAGTGCTGATGGCCTGTACGGTATCAGTAGTGAGTTTGTTCTTTCCTTTATCCACATAAACGATGTCAACAGTTCCCCCTACATTACATCAGATACTTTCTACAGTACACTATAATATTCATAAGAATAGAAATTTTTATAATAATTTCAAATAAAATTGACTGATTCCAGTAAAAAAAGACAACTCCCACAAGAAAAACAGATATGACAATAATCAAAAGCCCTATGTAATGTTTTATTTTATTGAAACGGGTGTGATTATTTTTTCTTTCGTAATATTCATCAGGATACCAAAATAACTCTATCAGTTTATGTGCAATCGGTTTCTGATCATTGCTTTCAATCTCTCGCCCTAAATGTCTTAAGGCTGTACGAAGTTGTAATGCTCCTATAAATATTATAAAAATACTCATCAGGAAAATCAGAACTAAAAGACCATAGTCTGAAAAATCTATGAATATAAATTCCCCCTCACAGATTTTTTCAGCACAATAAAGAATAGAAAATATTCCTGTCAGAATAAAAGAACAATAATTAACTATAGGCAAATTGTCCCGCTTATTATGACTAAACATAAATTATTTCCCTCCCTTTATGTTTTGGGATAGATTGTTACAGAATACCTAAGCGGATCTTGCCCATTACTTTTTTCGTAATTATGCAAATCCCGAGTACTAAAATATATTCCCAATCTATACTTCCCTTTTCGGAAATTAAATGATTCCCCTATCTTTCTATTGTTTGAATGATCGATATTATCTGCTTCTCCTGTAAATTCCCATCCGATTTTTTCCAAATTTTTTCTATAATATTCAAAAATATCAATTTTAGTTCCAAAAGATTGAATAATATATGTAAGAATATAATGTTTATTAGTCCTATAAATAAATTGCAGTAAATCCACTAATTTACTTTCTTCATTATAGACATTGACCCCCTCGATGCTTTCCCTTATCTCCATTTCAGGCTTTCTTGATTCTAAACGATTAACTAAAACACAAATGGATACTAACATAATAAATCCTATCAATGTCAATATCCCATTCTGTAATTTCATTTTCGAAATCATTTCTCTACCTCCTCATTATCTACTGAAGAGGTAGAATCTCCATTAAGCCCAAATTGCGGCAGTCCTTTGTTTAAGATTATCATTCTTCTTTACCTATAAACCCTTAAAAGTATTATAAATAACAGAGTATTATATCTATCACATACGCAAGAATCGGCCAACACCACCATAGTACAATCGACTCAGCTATTAGCGTACAAAAAGAAAGATAAATCGTCTTTCTTGATATCTTAAATCTCAATTCTTTGTTTAAATTCGAATACTCCGGCAATAATACATAACCATAATACCGTACAGCAATAAAAAGTGACCAACATGTGAAGATCGCAAAAGCAAATGCTATTTCTTTATCGTAGTCAATATCTATTTCTCTTAAGACTAATAAAAGATTTGTCCCACCTGTCACTGTAAACAGCAAACTAAAAATTATCAGTAATATTCCCATAAGAATAAAAAACAAATACTTAATAACATGACGAATTCTGTGACATGCAATATCATAAATGGCTATACTAAGCAGCGTAATACCCAGTATAATTGTTGCCATTATTCCCAAAAAGAATGAAGTCCCCATAATTCTCATATTTTGAATCCCCAATCAATCTTTAACATCAAAATTCCATTCAATCTTTTTCAGAATCTTGTTTATCATAATTTGAACTATTTAAGTTTTCCCCGTATAGATATCGTTTCTTTTATTATCATAAATATTTTCCACAGTAAAAGCAGCTCTAACACTCATATCTAAAAAGCAATAGCATCTCCACCAAGAGGTCTGTCTTTAATGCGAATGTCCATAGTCTTCTTCCTTGCGTATAAAGCATCTCTTCTTAATGTCCACATTACTATATCTATAAATTTTATATATGTCCGATTATCACATTCATTACATATACTAGAATTGGCCGGTATATCCATATCATAAAAAATCCTATTATTATGGTACAAATATATAGTAATATCCATTTCTTTCTCACTTTAGGAATTATATTGATATCCAATTTAGAATATTCGGGAAATAAAATATAACCATAATAATGTATTGCCACCCATAATGACCAAATCGCAAAAACCAGAAATAAAATATCTAATTTTGAGCCATAATAAATATTCGTCTGATAAAAATAACTTAAAATATCCGTTCCCGCTACTAAAGTCGATAGTAAAAAGAACATTACACATAATATTCCTATCGGAATTATAAAAAAATACTTAACTCCATTATGTACTCTCTCGTAAATAATATCTTGACAAATCAAACCCAAGAATAGAGCAAATAACATAATAGTGGTTACCATTCCTCCCCAAAATAGAATACTTGTAATTTTCAATTGATATCCCCCCGTTTACTCTATGATGTCAAAGTTTTGTTCCATTCTTTCTTTAAATTCATCCTCATTATAATTCGATTGATTAAGTCCTTTTAGATAATAAATATAATCACTTTTATTCTCTTCTTCATAAATATATTTTGCCAAAAGACCTCCTGCATAGCCTGTACCTACAACTACTGCAGCCGTTCCACCGGAAAGGAGTATTGGAGCGATTTGATATTGACTGCCATATCCCACCATAATCGGCACAAGCAGCCTCTGTCCTGCCAGACTTCCCACTATTCCACCATCAATACCGGCAGATTCTTTGCCACGGTCATCTGGTGTTGAAAATTTTCCTATATCTAACATCTTGCCGGCAGTTCCTGCCCAGCCGGAGACACCAGGTAAATGAGTTTCCTTAGATACTTCTCCTATAAAGTCTAATCCATATCCGCCGTATTTAGCCCAATCACTTTGGATATGAATTTATCTATCCGGTAACTCTAGCTAAAAGGAGTATGCATAATGCAATAACACCGAGCAGTTTATAGTCAAAATAAATCGCAACACCAGCAATTACACATCCTATAATAAAACAGATGTCACTCCCACTAAAGAAATCATGTATTTCTTTGATTTTATTTTTCATAGTATTAATACTATTTTTTCTACTCATAAACTTCCCTTCGTTCTGCTTCTTTATTTTTTCATTTTCATTGTGCAAGACAACTTCAAAATAATGATATCCACGCTATATATCCAGTTATATTTTTACTCTATTTAAGAATTTTATTCCGGCAAAACTTCCGGGAATTATACGATCTAACTCAGGATAATTTGTTTTTGTATATTTAGATAACCAATTAAGTGCACGAAGAGTTCCATCTTCTGCCACGCCTTTAACAATATCTTTTGATCATCCATCTTTAATATCTGATAGAATCAGTGCACCTATGGCTCCATGGAGAAGAAGTTTTTCTGTAGATCCTTATGGTCTTTCCATCCGGTGCTGCCGAGGCTGATATTGATTCCTACGGTATTGTTCTTGTTAATGGCTTTGTCTGTTTTCTGGGTTTTCTGTATGTCTCTTGCGTTCATTCCTGCCTGCACGGCATACAGGGCTTTCAGCCGTCCGTCTCCCACTTCTCCGGCTCTCTTTACGGGAGCGGCTACGGTTCTTATCTGCGCTAATTTTTCCATGTCCTAGGTCTTTTTTATGTCATTGAAATATATTCCGTATCATCATTTTGTGGTGTGTATAGCAATTATCCATTTTTCATGTTTATAACATGACCAACCGAAACAATATCCACATGGGTTCCTTCTAATGTAAAATATCCCTCTCTATAAAACTTCATTTTTACAAAATATTTACCTTCATAGACCTTTATACACTCTATTTCCTGAATCCCCCCCCCGCCGAAATAACGCCATACATTTTCCTTATATCTATCTCGGCAGGGAAACTAACGTCACTAAGAACTTTTAAATCAGATTCTATAACCTTTTTTGTATCGACGTCTATTTTCTTTTCAATTTCTTGAATTTCATCAGCGACCCTAAACTTCCAAACTACTATTCCTATACCAAAAAATATTATTGCAATTATTCCTAAAAATCCTTTGATATATTCAGCTAAATTCATCTTTTACCTCTTTATTCTATTCCTTGAGATGGCTCTCAGAACACTACTTTACCAACGATCGGTATTCACTATTCCACTAAGTAAAAAACAAAAAACTGCTATATATCCCAAATATTCTATACCCATAAGCCATGCAATACTCCCTGATATTAAGCCGACTATTCCTAAAGCCAAACTAGGTCCAAAATATTTTTTCATATAATCCTCCCATAATAGCAGCAAATTAATGATTTATAGCTTATTTTATCTTGTTACAGTTAACCGGCTTTTTGAACTCCGCCTAGTAAAAAAAGGATATTAATAAAAATACTATTGATAAAACCCACAATATAGTGTAATTAAAAAAATGCGCAATAATAAAAATTAGAATTCCTAAGCATATAAACTTACTATCTGCCTTCATTCTATAATCCCCTCTAATCAGTTATACAATCCTTTATCCGGCCTTCTAACTCTTTCGTAGTCTTAGGATTACTTTCATACTTATAATCTAACAATGCAACATAAACTATCACAGCACCAACTAAGGTTCCATATCCGCCATCTACTTGTTTTACAAATTTTATACCTCCTAATTTTTGTTTTACTTCATCTGCTAAATAAGGATACTCCCATATAACTTCATTCCCTAAATATTCCAGTGATTTTATAGTTATTCTTTCAAGAATTAACTTGGTTGCTGTATCAGAAGGATATTTTTTACATCATTAGGAATATTGTCTTCATAATACAAATAAAATCTGTTTACCCCACCCAAAGCATTCCCCATCCGGGAGATGTAAGCACCCGTGTGTCCGCCCCCTCCTGCCATCTTGGACAGGATTCCTCCGAAGGCGGCGGAGATGTTCTGCACTGTATCGCAGCTCCACTTATATTATTTTTTGTATTTTCTATCACAAAACCTGCTTCTAAAATCCATTTAAAATCAATAATAAGAGGCTCCTACTAAAAGTATAAAAGCCATAAACCATAATAACGTATAATCAAAAAAATATGCAGAAACAGCAATGAATATACTAAGCCCAATTAATTTCCATGCCTTTTTCATCCTTTATACCCTCTTAATCATTTACAGAGTCTTCTACCCATTTATTAAATTCATCTCTCAGATTCCTTCCTCTCATTGCAGCCATTTCCTCATCCAATTCATTCCACTTCGTCCCCATCTGGGAGATGTAGGCGCCTGTGTGTCCGCTTCCTCCTGTCATCTTGGACAGGATTCCTCCAAAGGCGGCGGAGATGTTTTGTACGGTATCGGGATGCTTGTTTATCCAGTCTTTCCCTTTGCTCTTTTCCAGGTATCCTATGGCATATTCGTTGGCTCCCCCTGCTATCAGGCCGCTTAGGGCGCTTCCTCCACTCTTGGCGCTCGTGATGGCTCCCAGCATTCCATGGAGGGCTATCTTTTCTGTGGATCCGTCTTTCCATCCATTGTGGGAGGCTATCTCATGGATAGCCCGGTTTCCGACTATCCCCAGTTCTTCCAATAGTCGTTTTCTTTCTTCTACTTTTGTTTTGTCGAAGATTTCTTTGAGTTTATTCAGGCTGTTTTCTGTATTCCTGTTTAATTGGGATATATCCTGTGTTTGGTTTTCTTTGTCTGTTATTGTAATGGTTCCTTTGGCTACAGTGGATTGCGTGGTTGTTCCTGCTTTTCCTTTGACGGACGGCAATGGTGTATTCAGGATTCCTCTTTCGTTTAACGGGATTTTTGAGCCGTAAATGGTTTGGGTGATTTTGTTCATTCCGTTTCTTTGTCCCGTTATAGGGTCTTTCCCATATCTGTTATTTGTCCGGGAGTCTAAGGAATCGTTCTTGTCTCCTCTCCCTATTTTCCCGTTGTAGGATATTCCGTGTCCTCCTGTTTTGTATTCGGCTTTGTTGTCTATGTTTTCCCATGTCAAAGTACCGGTGGTGATCCGGTTCTTTTCTTTTTCTGCCTGGCTGTCTATGACGGCTCCTTTGAGGCGGGTGTTGTTTTTGACTTGGATGTCATATCCTTCTTTTCCTGCGTAGATACCTGCCTGTTTTGTGACGTTGGTATGGAGTTGATCCTTTTCCAACAAAACTTATCCCTTAAAAAAACAAGTCAATACTCCCATAATCATGAATATACTACACCCTACTACAACCAATTTTGTATCAAACTTTCTCTTTTCAATAGCCGGATATATTTTTTCTAGCATTTGCGGAGTAGAATGTCGAACAATAATATTCAGCCTCTCATAATCAAAAATCCAGAAAATAATTCCACTCCCTCCTATACAAATGCTTCCTAAAAATAATCGTAATATAGGCATGGAAGCAAAAGAAAAATATATATAAATGGAAGTAGGAAAAATGAATGAGATAATGACCTTTAGGATAATAACTTTAATATTAGTCTGAAAACTTAATCCCTCAAAATGAATCTTTTTAAAGATCCAAATAATACTAGTTATGCTATAAATTAAAATTATTGCTATATCTATCATAATATTTACTCACCTTATTAAACTCTCTCTAATCCATTTCGTCTTTTAAGTCTTCCACATATTGCTCATCACTTTTTTTCCGTTCCCCATCATTCAATAAAGGTGCTATAACTTCCTTATATTCATTTAAAAATACTGCGCCACTCCCACCAATTATTGCACCTATATAACCACGAGTTTTAAGCGTTAGCCATGATAATCCTATCGTTCCATAAATATTTACCAACACTCTATCTCTCGCCCCTTGTATTCCATACTTATCAATGTTTGCATCTTTGGCTATATCCCACGGCAAGGTAAGTGCGTCTCCAATAACGGTTTCTCTTCCCAGATACTTGGCAACTTTTGTATTGATTGCACTTGCCATTGCACTTTCAAATAGGGTTTCTCCATGTGCACGTGTTGCTGTAACTAATACCGGCTCAAAAAGACTTCCTCCTTCTTTCACCGTAAATGGTCTGCCTGTCTTTAAGTTCCAATATGTACCGGGCGTTGATATTGGTGAATATCTTTGTCTTTCATCTATGGCTTCCCAGTCTTTTTGTAATCGTTTCTTCTCTTCTTCTGTCTTTGTGTTTTTCATATCGTATCGTATCGTATCTTTCTTTTCCTGTGTAGACTCCACTTTATTGTAAGGACACGAAACATATTATTTATTGACTAAATATTACTAAATACTAAACATTGATAAATAATAAAAACAGCATTATAGAAATCAGAATAAAAAAAGCCCCGCAAGCCTTTTTTATTTCATCCATTTCTATATTGTTCACTTTGTTATATTTCCATTTTGTATAAATTATTATCGTATTCCACCATAAAACTACGCAACCTAAGTACAAATACACTAAATTCTTGATCCAATCATCTATTCCTATCCGATCAGATAAAACGACACATCCTATGCCAATGATAAGCCCTGCGCTAGTCAAGAAAAAACTAGACGGCGCATTTTCCACAATAATTCGCTCCTTTTCTGACATATATAATTTTAAAAAGACCATCCTAAAAAGTAATATTCCTATAAATACGAGTATCAAATCATATTCTATACTTCCTAAAAAATGATTCATTTCCCCGTCTCCCATTTAGTATTTTGTTCATCTTCTTTGTTCTCTAAAGCTTCCAACTTTTACTTAGAGGCCTCAACTCCATAGGTTGCAGTTTTCCCCCCCCCCGCCAGTACGCCAGCAGCAATTGCCCCAGTAGGTCCTGCAAATCCACCAATCACAGCAGCACCACCGCCAGCTACTATTGGCAATACATCCAAAATATCTGCTCTAAATGCATTGTATGGGGATTTAAATCTTTCGTGGTTTTCCTGTATCCCGTATAGATAAAACGCACCTGCTACAAGAGGACTGGCTTTCTTCACAAGGTTTTTCCCGATTGCCTCCGCTTCTTTTCGTGTCAGGTAGGGATATTCGCTTTCCATCCAGTTCGCCGCGCTCCAGCTTACTATTCCTTCCGCCGCGATTTCTTTGGATTTATCCATGGCTGCTTTGTTTAGCACTTCTTTATATCCGTTATGCTTTTCAAGGATGACTTGTCCGGGCATGTCTCCTTTTTTATTGTACTCAGGTCTATATAGGTGCCTGTTCCTTGTTTTCTCAGCCATTCTTCGTTCTGATCAGCATCGATTTGCAGCCATTTATTCATATACTTTAGCTTCTTCTAGTTAATTAGGCAGAACACAAATTAATAATCCTATAAAAATTATTACACCAAAACCTACCATTCCCAGCTCAAATCGGAATTTTTTCTTTTTTAAAATTCTTTCTACCTCTTCTCTTTTCCGCTCATTATAATTAATGAGTACTTTTTTTATTTCTAAAAACAATACATAAGATAGTATTTCATTTGTTAATAAAAAACTTGTGCTTAAGATTATACGCATTTTATTATCTGCCGAAAAAGAAAAAAATATGTATAAACTTGCAGGAACTACTAATAACATCAAAAACTTTATAATAACAATCTTATAATTTGTCGGGGCGGAGATTGAATCTAATCTGATGCCTTTGCACATCCATATTCCTCCAGCAACAACATACAATATGCATATTAATATATCTATCATAAGTCCCTCCAACAATATTTTAATCTATCTCTCTATTTATATTTTCAATATATTCATTATTCTCCTTTTCCCTTTCTATTGTCGTTAACGGCGGTGCCACAAAATCTTTAAATTCTGTGATAATCATCGCTGATGCTAATCCTGATAATGTACCACCCAAACTACCTCCAGTCAAAGCAGTAGCACTAACCACCACTAAATTCCCATAAACATCAATACCAATCCGCCTTTTAGCTCCTTGTACCCATACTTATTGACATCTGCGTCTTGTGCTATATCCCACGGCAAGGTAAGTGCGTCTCCGATAACGGTTTCTCTTCCCAGATACTTGGCAACTTTTGTATTGATTCCGCTTGCCATTGCACTTTCAAATAGGGTTTCTCCATGTGCACGTGTTGCTGTAACTAATACCGGCTCAAAAAAATTTCTTTCTTCTTTCACCGTAAATGGTCTGCCTGTCTTTAAGTCCCAATATGTACCGGGCGTTGATATTGGTGAATATCTTTGTTTTTCATCTATGGCATCCCAGTCTTTTTGTAATTGTTTCTTCTCTTCTTCTGTCTTTGCGTTTTTCATATCGTCCAGATATTGTTCATATTGTTCATGGGTCAGGTAGTTGAAGGTTGTCGCCTGGTGGGCTATGGCTGCCCCTGTTTTCCCTCCTGCCAGGTATCCTATGGCGGCGCTTGCCATTTTATGGACTTCCGTGTCTGTGATTTTTCCCAGTTCTTTTTGCAGGATGGCGTTCAGTCCGGCTCCTGTCAGTCCTTTTGTCATTCCTGTTCCTGCTTCTTTGGATACTAAGGCTCCCATGATTCCGTGCATGGCGATTCTATTGGTTCCGCTTTCGCTCCATTTCTTTGCTTCTCTTTCGTATTTCTCCGCCAGTATGCTGTTATTCTCTTTTCTGGCTTTTTCTGCTTTTTTATTCAGTTCGTTTTCTTTGTGTCCCGCTATGTCTCCTATGAGGCGGTATCCTACTTGGGAGAGGATGTTTACGTATTCCTGTTTTTCTTCTATTTTCTTTTTGTCGAAGATTTCAGAAAGTGTGTTAAGCGCGTTTGCTGTGTCGTGGCTGATTTCTTTGTCTGTTTTTTCTTTTGTGGTGGTGATGATGCTGTCTGCTATGGCTGCGTAGGTGGTACTTCCTGCTTTCTCTTTCACGGGGAGTAATTTAAAATCTTATTGAAAACTATAATATGAATAAAATCATCGCAAGTAATATTATTCCACCTCCAACAAAACTGGCAATCGACTTTTGATATAACATTGAAGATTTTTGAATAATATGATTACCATCTTTTTCTTTTTCCATTTCGAGTCTAAGAAAAAGTCCATTAATTATCCCTCCTGTCCCCATTAAAAATCCACCTATTATGGCAAACTGAGAGCTTAATATTCCCATAATATGACCAAACACAAATAGCCCTCCAAATATAAGCAATAAAAATGGTATTAATTTGTAAAATATTCCAGATATTCCCCAACTATTTTTTCTTTTTATACTCACATATACCATTCTTACTAACAACAAAGGAATACAAATTAATATTATCCAGATACGAGGGTCAAATGCATTAACTCTGATCATTTCTACCAAGAATTCCATTTACTTCTTTACCCCCCCGGTAATACTTTCTTACCTTCTCTGCTTTTATATATTCTTTCGTATAATCTCCAAATGCACACCTGCACTATGCACACATACAAATAGAATCGTTACAAATAAATTATTAGAGCCATGACCAATAACGCTATACTAGATCCCCAAAAACTTTTTATTAAGAATTTATACTTTTCTATTTCCATTTTAGAAAAGTGCATACCTTCCTCTTTTAATAAACTTTTCACATACCACCCTCCCATGAATCCACCAAAAATCACTACAGAAAACACCTTTATTACCCAATCACCTTTGATTATATTAGAAACCCCTCCCAACGTAATTATTGAGCTCGCAAACAATGGTACCATTGTCATAACATATAAGGTTTTTGTTAATCGTTTCCATTTTTTACATGTTTTTATATAGAAATATATAGCTTTTATCATTGAAATAATGGTACAACACAAAAGCACCATAAACTTGGCAATAGCCCAAAATCCACCGGCAATTAGTACATTCATCTATTCTTTACCTCCTGGTAATACTTTCTAACTTTCTCTTCTTTATCAGTTGGTATCTCTGCTTTTATATATTCTTTCGCATAATCTCCAAGCACACCGCCAACAAGCCCAAACACAGCCGGCATTCCAAATGCAACACCACCACTCCCTAACGCTGTTCCAAAAATAACCGGCGCTAAATCAGCAGTTATAACTTTATATCTATTCCATCCGCTATACAATCTGCTGTCCTTTTGAATATCCTTAAGTGCCATACCAATCCCCACCTTACCTTTAGTGTTTGTATGGTTTTGACCCAGATATCGTAACGTTTTCCTATTCTAATTCTTTATCCAGGAATAAAAAACATTAATATCGGTATCAATATCATTACTCCTGCAATAAAACTGACCCATGCTTCATATTTCATCCTCTTTCTTACATTCTCCACCTTCTTCATTTCCATAACTGCAAACATCCCATTAATCACACTCCCAACCCCCATAAGTATCCCCCCAATCACATTGGCGCAAAAATCCACCAAATCAAGTACATGTGCAAATACCAATCCGCCTCCTAATAAAAATACCCATATAGGTACCATATTCAATACAATCTCTTTTCGTCTCCAATCATGTCTTTTCTGTATGCAACTATAAATACTCCCTGCAAACAGTAGTGGAATACAAATTAAAACCACCCACATACGCCAATCATATATATTTATTAGGATTTGATGTAATATTTTCTCCATTTACTTTTTTACCTCCCGATATAACAATCGGACCTCTTTCTCTTTATCGGTTAGTATTTTCTTCACCAACATGGATACGTTATTAATACAATAACCATTAACCCAATACCTCCTATCCAAAGACCTTTTTCCGCAAACCCATATTTCTCTAATTCTTGTTTTGAAAAGTGCATTGCATAGCGTTTTCTCAATGTTCTAACAAAAATACCACCCACAATTGTACCTATAATTATCATACAAACAGCTATACTGCCCCAATTCATCGTAAGTGTTCCAGTAACACCACCTATGATGACTATATTCCCTCCCAAATATAGGCTTATGAATAAAATATATAATAATTTGACTTGCATACTCCAAAACTCATGTTGCTTCATATAAAACTGCATACTTTTTACTATAAAAATTACAATCATACATAAAAAGATCGTCAATTTTATAGTTGCTCCAAAACTATCAAGAATAAAGTTTTCCATTACCTCTTTACCTCCTGATAATACTTTCTAACTTCTTCTTCTTTATCAGTAGGGATTCTTGCTTTTACATATTCCTTAAGGTAATCTCCACCTATTCCTCCAAGAATTCCGCCTGCAGCCGGCACCCCAAATATGGAATCAGCACCACCACCAGCTATCCCTGCAATGATCGGAGTTAAATCAGCTCCCCAAGCACGATATCTGTTCCATCCGCTATACAGTCTGCTGTCCTTTTGGATATCGTTAAGTGCCATGCCGATCCCTACCACTCCTTCTGCTTTGAAGGAGATTTTAGAGGCGGTTCCTCCATATCCATAGTATTCGCTCAGTGTTTTTGGCAGTTCGGTCATTTTATCTACTACACATTTTTCATAATACATAATTACAAATATATGATCATCATCAAAAAGAATAATATAATACTCCCTCCAAAAAGGCATTTTTGAGAAATCTCATATCTTCTTAACTCTTCTTTTGTATATTGAACTCCTTTATTCAGAGTTAATTCTCTCATAAACATTCCCCCAACAATCCCGTCAATAACCATCATAATTATTACTATCACATCCCAATCCTTCACTAATATTCCAATAACACCCATAATTACAATGATTGCTTCTGCTGCAAATAACCCCATACTTAAAACATAAAAAACTTTAGTAAGAATATTCCAACTTTTATGTTTTTCCTGATATACACTCACCGTTTTTATAATAAAGATAATACTTCCACACAATAATAAAATGAACTTTATACTAAGTAAATTCTTATACGTAATAAAGGTATTCATTTGCGTCTTACCTCACTATATGTTTTTCTCACCTCTATCTCCTTATCAGTAGGTATTCCACAGTCTTTTCATATTCCTTAACATAATTTCCAACTGTACCTCCCACAAGTCCACCAAACAACTGGTATACCACCACCCGTACTCAAAATGCCTCCCATCGTTCCACACATGAGGAGACCCCAAATGATTATTTTCATTGGTCATTTTTATTTCCGGGAGGACGGAAGAATTGATTACTTTATAAGCTTGGTTAATTTCTATCCTTTTCCAGCATTACAAACAATTACAAATAGATTATTAAAAACATAAGCAGTAATACTATGCCAGTCAAAAAAAATCCTTTCCCCAAGAATTTATACTTTTCCAACTCCTTTTTTGATAAATAAATATAATCATTTTTTAGTAACTCTTTTACAAAAATTCCTCCTGAAACTTGACTAAATATTAGCATAGAAAGGGATCCTGCATCCCAATAATTTCTGATTAAACCAACCACACCACATAAACCGATAATTAAACTCAACAAAAATGATCCTACCATCATAATATAGAATATCTGTGTCATTTTTTTCCATTTTTTACATGTTTTTATATAGAAATATAGAGATTTTATTATTAAAATAACAGTACAACACAGAAGCACCATAAATTTTGCAATAGACCAGAATCCACCGGCAATTAGTACATTCATCTATTCTTTACCTCCTGGTAATACTTTCTTACCTCCTCTTCTTTTATACATCCTTTCGTATAATCTCCAAATGCACCTGCACTATGCACACATACAAACAGAATCGTTACAAATAAATTATTAGAGCCATGACCAATAACGCTATACTAGACCCCCAAATGCTTTTTATTAAGAATTTATACTTTTCTATTTCTATTTCAGAAAGGTTCACGCTTTCATCTTTTAGTAAATTTTTCACATACCATCCTCCTATGAATCCACCAAAAATCATCATAGAAAACACCTTTATTACCCAATCACCTTTGATTATATTAGAAACCCCTCCCAACGTAATTATTAAACTTGCAAAAAACGGTACCACTGTCATAACATATAAGGTTTTTGTTAATCGTTTCCATTTTTTGACTGTGTTTACATAGAAATATATAGCTTTTATCATTGAAACAATCGTACAACACAAAAGTACCATAAACTTGGCAATAGCCCAGAATCCACCGGCAATTAGTACATTCATCTATTCTTTACCTCCTGGTAATACTTTCTAACTTCCTCTTCTTTATTAGTTGGTATCTCTGCTTTTATATATTCTTTCGCATAATCTCCAAGCACACCGCCAGCAAGTCCAAACACAACCGGCATTCCAAATGCAACACCACCACTCCCTAACGCTGTTCCAAAGATAACCGGCGCTAAATCAGCTCCCTACACCTTATATCTATTTCATCCGCTATACAGTCTGCTGTCCTTGGGATACCGGAAGAATTGATTACTTTATAATTTTTATCGACATCTGCCTGGATCCCCGGTAAACGGACGGCGGGATGTTTCCAGTCCACTCCTAATTTCAGGTACCGGTTATATTCTTTGAACAGGCTAACGGCACTGTCTTGTGTAAAGCCTTCTTGTTTCAGGTAGGCGATTCCTTTGTTGTAAGAGTTCGTATTTTCTGCGTAAATGAATCCTGAGATTCCTTTTTTCGGTCCCTTGGTACGGTCTCCTGTCAGGCTTCCTGCGACTGCTCCTAAAGCGGTGCTGATGGCTCGTACGATATCGGGGTGGGTGTCCATTCAGTCTCTTCCTTTTGCTTTTCCCATGTACACCAAGGCAAATTCGTTCACGCTTCCCGATATGGCTCTTGCCAATGCATTCCCTCCGCCCACGGTTTCTGTCAGTGCGCCTATGGCTCCATGGAGCAGGAGTTTTTCCGTGGAGCCTTCTTTCCATCCATAGTGGTCTGCCGCTTCATGGGTGCTTTGGTTACCCACTATGTTCATCATGTGGATAAGTTCCTGTTTTTCTTCTACTTTTGTCTTGTTGAAGATTTCTTTGGGTTTGTTTAGGCTGTTTAATAATAAATATATTAATCTGGCATAATCCCAACTAATAGCGCAATAAAGGCAATTATACCAAAACAAATTATTCCAAGTTGAATTCTAAACTTTCTTTTTTCAAGAATATGTTTAACATCTTTTTCTCTATTATCAATATTACTTTCCACAATTGCTTTACTCATTTCGTTAAATAACAGCCGGGTCTCTATCAAGTACAAAAGCATCACGCTCGCACCCAAAAATATTCGTACCCTCTCACTATTATAAAAATAAATATATATAAAAATTTCTAATGGCGCTATCAACCATATCAAAAATTTTAAAATGATAATTTTCCAGTTTGTTGGAGCCGATATCGCTTCCATTTTTACCCTTTTTAAAATCCATCTTGCTCCCATAAGAATATAAATTATACATATTAATATATCTATCATATATATTCTTTCCCCCTTCTAATCAATTTCTTTTTGTATATCCTTTATATATTCTTTATCTCTTTTATCCTTTTCCGCAGATGTTATCGGCAGGGAGGAGTTTCATGGATACGTCCAGGGAGCTGACGCGTTTCATCTGTTCCACCCCTGCTCCAGGTGGCGGATGTTCAGGATGTCTCCTTCTTTGATGGGAAATGCGTTTTTCCATAGGATGACGGCGCTGTCTTTCCCGTAGATGATTTTATGCAGCCTGCCGAACTTTTCTCCCTGCCCCGATAAAATAATTTCGTCTATTCTAAATACTGGCCCTGCGGCATCCTGCGTTTCCTCTTTTTCATTCGCACTGCTTCCCATATTTTCCACGCGGGGCATGCGCAGCCGTTCCTGCCGATCTTCTTCTCTCTGCCGCGCTTCTTCCAGCCGCTCCTCTCTTGTGTAATTTAAAACGGGAGCAGCTGATACCGCTCCCGTCATCATGGTTAAAAAATAAAGGCTGTTACGATTTTCCCCTGCATGATCGTTCTCCCAAAGTAATATTTCAAATGTTTTTCTTATTTTCAATTATAGTTTACACAGAAGGCATTGTAAATGTTTTCTTTGCTGCCCCTCTCCGCTTCAATTTCCTGCTGCGCCTTTTGCCAGCATGACGGAGAGATCTTCTTTTTCTTCCTGCATATCCGTCTCCTTTGCCGCCGCTTTCGCCAGATCATCAATGGCGTAAACGAGGGGTTCTTTTCCTTCATCGGGAGTAAGGAGCATCATCACATCTATATGGTCATTTTCACGGAAGAAATACGCTCTGCCGTAAAAGGGCAGGATGAGTCCATCGGAATCAAAGGTAATTTTCGCGCCCATCGTATAGAGATAGGCTTCATCGGCTGTAAGTTTGCGATACGGCTCGAAATCGGACAGGGTGATTTTCACGCCTTCTCCTAATTCTCCCACCACGTTCTTTGCCCAGTTCTTCATTACCTCTTCCGCCCCTTTGCGCAGAGGCGAGTCCTCATCCAGAAAGGCGCGGTTCATGCGGGAAAGGCTTCTCCATTCTTTTACGGTCAGGTATTCCCGGAAGAACGGTTTCAATGTATCCGCTCCCGCAGGAGGCAGCTTGGCGGTGACAATGTAGCCGTAAGCGAATTTTCGGCTTTTTTGAAGCATGACGGAAAGCTGCCCCATGTGATAGGGATAGGTGAAATTGTGGAACTTCAGTTCCTGCTGTTCAGGGATATCCTGATAGGTAAACGCAGGCGGCAGATGTGCTTTCGCAATAGACTGCAAGTCATAAGCAGACGCGCCGCCGGAAATACAGAGAACCGTCATAAAGACTGCCGCCGTTTTCTTCCAACTCATGTGCCGCTCCTTTCCAGTCCGTAAAAGGCATAAAGTAAATTTTTCCCGATTTTTTCCGCCGCTGTATGGCTTCCCTGTATGACAATGAGATAATACATGCCGCCCTGCCTGTACAGATTCGTATAGACCCACATCGGATAGGACAAGTGTCTTTCGTCGGAAATAATCACCCGCGCTTCCTGGGTCCAGCGATAGGTGCCGTCACGATTTTTATAGGCATGCCACGGTGAAAAAGAAACCAGTTCCGCCTGCAGCTTCTGCCCTTTGATTTCATCCAAACGGCCATTCAGCATCCGCTGATATTCTTCTATGCTGATTTTCGGCAGGCCGAAGAGGGAGTGCGGCCGTGTCGCATCTTCATGGAATGCGCGCTCCCAAAACCGGGCAGCCTTTCCCCGTTTCCCATGGAAGAAGGCTTCTTCCGTTCCTTTCACAACAGAGACGGAAGCGGAATAGCTGCCGCGGATATCGGATTTCCTGATCTGGTACAGATGAAGGGAGTCGTAAGGGTACGGCGCCCGGTCAGGGTACATGTCCATTCCCGGAGGCGTGGTGAGGAAGTACATCACTGCCGCCCAATCTGTTTTCCCGTAATCTTTCCGGTGTCCCGATTTCTTAAATATGGTTTCCGCGCGGCTGCCCCCTCCGTCAGTAATCTGCACATCTTCCCCGAAAGACAGTTTCCCCAGTCCGTCGATGACGAGATCCTCCGCCTCCGCGTAAAGACAGCCTGCCAGAATGAAAGCGGACAGAGCCGCCATGATTTTTTTGAACATGGAATTCTCCTGTAATATATCATTTATCTTTTTATTGTAAGGAATCAGAGATATTTTCTCAAGTCAGGCATTTCTGTCTCCCACAAAAAATATCCCGCCATGGATTACACAGCGGGATATTTTATTTAAATACTTATTGCACGTCAGCTTGCCCATCAGCGGTTTCCGCCGTCCGGGGTTCCGCGTTATGCTGTACGGAGAGCCTGCGGTAGCGGGCAAGCCCCGTACCTGCCGGAATCAGCTTGCCGATAATGACGTTTTCTTTGAGGCCAAGAAGCGGATCCACTTTCCCTTTGATTGCCGCTTCCGTAAGAACTCTGGTGGTTTCCTGGAAAGAAGCCGCCGAGAGGAAGGAGTCTGTCGCCAGCGCGGCTTTCGTCGTACCGAGAAGCAGGTTCTCACCCACCGCCGGTTTCTTTCCTTCATCTTCCAGATGTTCGTTCATGACGCGGTAAGCCACGATGTCCACCGTCTGTCCCGGAAGCCATTCGGAATCTCCGGGGTCATCGATTTTGATCTTGCGGAGCATCTGATGGACGATGATTTCAATGTGCTTGTCATTGATTTCAACACCCTGTGAGCGGTAAACTTTCTGCACTTCCTTGACGATATAGTTCTGGGTCGCCTGTACGCCGAGGACACGGAGAATATCGTGGGGATTGATATTCCCTTCAATGAGGCGAGTACCTGCTTCGATCTCATCGCCTTCATTGACGGAAATCCTCTTTCCGAACGGAATCTTGTAGGTATCGGATGTCTCTTCATTGGTCACGGTAACAATCTTGATATTCGCATTTTCCGGAGAGTCTTCAATGGTGACTTTGCCGGCGATATTGGAGATGATCGCGTTGCCTTTCGGCTTGCGCGCCTCAAACAATTCTTCGACACGGGGCAGACCCTGGGTGATATCCTCTGCCGTTGCGACACCGCCCGTATGGAACGTACGCATGGTCAGCTGTGTGCCCGGTTCGCCGATGGACTGTGCGGCGATGATGCCTACTGATTCGCCGATTTCCACATGGCGGCCTGTTGCCAGGTTCCTGCCATAGCACTTCGCGCATACGCCGTGTTCGGAATGGCAGGTCAGAATGGAACGGACTTTCAGACGGTCATAATGCTTTTCAATTTCAGCAGCCTGGTCGTCAGTGATTTCTTCATTCTTCGCGGCAATGATTTCTCCCGTTTCCGGATTCACCACATCTTCCAGCGGGCAGCGGCCGGCGATACGGTCAGCCAGAGACTCAATGAGACCCCCGGCTTCCGTAATTTTGCGGACTTCTACGCCTTCCGTGCCTTCCATGCGTACGGAAATCACCGGAATATCGGCAGCCAGAAGTTTTTCAGCCGCTTCCGCCGTAAGGACGGTTCCCTGCGCCAGCACTTCTTCTCCTTTGCGGTTCAGAGCCGGCGTTTCCAATTTCTTTTCAAAGAAGCGGACTGTCACATGATGTTTCACGATACTCTTGTATTCCGCTGCGACATCCTCCACGCCGAAGGTAACGGTTTTCGGTTCGCCCGCTTCTCCTTCCGCTGTGGGAACGGTAACAACAACGGAATCAACGAGGAAACGATTCATAAGGGCCACATCGGACGCATCCAGTGTTTTCCCCTTCACAAAGAGAATTTCCCCGCTGCGCCGGTTCATGACGTCTTCTTCGAGAATGGAACCGTCCAATTCAGCGCGGTGGACATTGTAACGGCTGCGGACAGCCGCCTTGGAAACCAGTTTATTCCATTCACGGTCGAAATTGAGTGTCTGCACATCGCAGTCTTCTTCCCGAATGATGACATCCTGGGAAACATCGACAAGGCGGCGTGTGAGGTAACCGGAGTCTGCTGTACGGAGAGCCGTGTCGGCAAGACCCTTGCGGGCACCGTGGGAAGACGTAAAGTAGTCAAGGACGGTCAGCCCTTCACGGAAGTTTGCCTTAACAGGCAATTCTACCGTTTTACCGGATGTATCGGCAATCAGGCCGCGCATCCCCGCCAGCTGGCGGATCTGGTTATCGTTACCGCGGGCGCCGGACTGGGCCATCATGGTGAGCGGATTCATTTTCGTCATGGACGCTTTCATCGCTTCACCGACATCATTGGTCGCTTTTTCCCAAATTTTAACGACTTTCCTGTATCTTTCGTCATCCGTCATCAGGCCGCGGCGGAAATATTCCTTGATTTTTTCAATCTGCGCTTCACTTGCGGACAGGATATCATTTTTGACTTCCGGTACGGCCACGTCATAAATGCCGATAGAAATGCCGGAAACAAGGGCATAATGGAATCCGAGGGCTTTAATGGAGTCCAGGAGATCTCCTGTTTCTTTGAAGCCCAGCTTCTTGAAGCAGTCATTGACAAGTTTGCCCATCTGCTTCTTGCCGATGGTGATACCGAGACCTTCTTTTCCATCAGGACGTTTATAGAAGAAGCGGAGAGGTTCGGGAATGGCATAGTTGAAAATCAGGCGCCCCGGGGTCGTGATGACAAGACCGTGTCCCGGTATGTCCACTTTAATGAAATCATGGATCTGTACCTGGTTCAGTGCATAGGCCAGCATGACTTCATCGTAATTGGTAAAGGCGTGGAATTTCGAGGGGTCAAGCGCGTCTTCCTCTTCCTTGCTTTCTTTTACAATGGTCAGATAGTATGATCCCAGAATCATATCCTGGGAAGGAATGGCGACAGGTTTGCCGTCTTTCGTAGACAGGATATTGTTGATGGAAAGCATGAGCGTTCTCGCTTCCGCCTGCGCTTCCACGGACAGAGGCAGATGGCACGCCATCTGATCGCCGTCAAAGTCCGCATTGTAACCCGGGCAGACAAGGGGATGCAGTTTGATCGCCCTGCCTTCCCACAAGATCGGTTCAAACGCCTGGATGCCGAGGCGGTGGAGTGTCGGAGCGCGGTTCAGAAGTACGGGATGTTCTTTAATAACATCGCCAAGGACGTCCCAGACTTCAGGGGACAGCTTGTCCACTTTCTTCCGTGCCGATTTCAGATTGCTCGCCAAACCGCGGGCAATCAGTTCATGCATGATGAACGGTTTGAAAAGTTCGATCGCCATTTCTTTCGGCAGGCCGCACTGGTACATTTTCAGTTCAGGACCGACTACGATAACAGAACGGCCGGAATAGTCGACACGTTTCCCCAAAAGGTTCTGGCGGAAACGGCCCTGCTTGCCTTTCAGCATATCGGAAAGGGATTTCAGGGGACGGTTTCCCGGGCCGCTGACCGCTCTGCCGCGGCGGCCGTTATCTATGAGGGCATCGACAGCTTCCTGCAGCATACGTTTTTCATTTCTGACGATGATTTCAGGCGCGCCCATGTCCATCAGTCTTTTCAGACGGTTATTTCTGTTGATGACACGGCGGTAAAGGTCGTTCAGGTCGCTCGTGGCAAAACGCCCGCCGTCAAGCTGCACCATCGGGCGGAGGTCCGGCGGTATAACGGGCAGCACGGTGAGGATCATCCATTCCGGCTTATTGCCCGATTTACGGAAAGCTTCCACTTCTTCCAGCCGGCGGATGCTGCGGACTTTGCGCTGGTTGCTGCTGCTGTCCACATCTTCGCGAAGCTGTTTTTCCAAGGCTTCCAGATCCAGCTGGCGGAGAAGCTTCTGAATAGCTTCCGCCCCCATCTGCGCCTCAAAAGAACCGGCGCCGTATTCCTGGACGGCCTGCTGGTATTCCTGTTCATTTAAAACCTGCTTGTCCAGAAGCTTTGTTTCGCCTTTATCTATTACGATGTAGGCGGCAAAATAAAGGACTCTTTCCAGCTGGCGGGGGGACACATCGAGAATGAGGCCGATACGGCTCGGCGTCCCCTTGAAATACCAGATGTGAGATACCGGGCAGGCCAGATCAATATGACCCATGCGTTCACGGCGTACTTTGGAGCTTGTCACTTCCACGCCGCACTTATCGCAGACCGTGCCCTTATAACGCATTTTTTTATACTTGCCGCACTTACATTCCCAATCTTTCGTCGGTCCGAAAATCTTTTCACAGAAAAGACCGTCCGGTTCTGCTTTCAGTGTACGGTAGTTGATTGTTTCCGGCTTCGTTACTTCTCCGTGAGACCATAATCTGATCGTTTCCGGAGACGCAATACCGATTTTCATGGAGTCAAATTCATTTACGTCTAACAATTGCTCAGTGCTCCTTTCCGGAAATCAGGCATCCGGGTCATCGACAAGACCCGCTTCAGTTTCTATATCAGTTTCAGTAAAAGCCGCTTCTTCATTTGCAGGAGCCGCCGCTTCCGCTTCCAGCGTATCATTGAAAGAAGCCGTATCATCTGCCGGCACTTCTTTCCCTTCTCCGGCCATGCTGGATTCCATGGCATTTCTGGCTGCGGAAACGGAATCCTCACCTTCCATAGCCGCTTTCACTTCGTCTTTATGCCAGCGTTCGCCGCCATTGGATGGTTCCAGATCGCTTTCGTCCAGCTCTTTCATGACAACTTCCTCTTTGTCTTCATTCAGGACGCGGACATCCAACCCGATGGATTGGAGTTCTTTCATAAGAACCTTAAAGGATTCGGGAACACCGGGGCTCGGAATGTTTTCGCCTTTGACGATTTTTTCATAGGCTTTGACACGGCCGATGACATCATCGGATTTTACCGTCAGGATTTCCTGTAAGGTGTACGCGGCGCCATATGCTTCCAGTGCCCAGACTTCCATTTCACCGAAACGCTGGCCGCCGAACTGCGCCTTGCCGCCGAGCGGCTGCTGGGTCACAAGGGAGTACGGGCCGGTAGAACGGGCATGGATCTTATCATCAACAAGATGATGGAGTTTCAGCATGTATTTCCAGCCGATCGTCACCTGTCCGTCCAGCTTCTCGCCGGTACGTCCGTCATAAAGATCGGATTTCGCATTGACCGGAAGTCCTGCAGCAGCAAGAGTGGCAGCCAAGTCTTCATCGCGGCAGCCGTCAAATACAGGGGTCGCGATGTGGACGCCGGATTCTGTCGATTCGGGCATACCGTAGGTGTCAAAATCATAGCCTGCTTCACGGAGCCGCTTTTCAAGCGCTTTCGCCTTTACGGGATCTGTCTTGGCTTCCTTGATTTCTTCGCCGAGCATATGGCAGGCCCAGGACAAATGAATTTCCAGGATCTGCCCGATATTCATTCGCGAAGGAACGCCAAGGGGGTTCAGCACCAAATCGACAGGACGTCCGTCCGGAGTAAAGGGCATATCTTCAACAGGCAGGATGCGGGAGCATACGCACTTGTTACCGTGGCGCCCCGCCATTTTGTCGCCTTCGCGGAGTTTCCGTTTCTGCGCAACGTAAACGCGGACGAGCTTATTTACGCCCGGCGCCAGTTCATCGCCGTTTTCACGGGTAAATTCCTTGACGTCGACCACTTTCCCGAATTCTCCATGCGGCACACGGAGAGATGTATCACGGACTTCTCTTTCCTTATCGCCGAAAATGGCACGGAGAAGACGTTCTTCCGGAGTCAGTTCCGTTTCCCCTTTCGGCGTTACTTTGCCGACAAGGATATCGCCGGGGCGTACATCGGCGCCGATACGGATAATACCGTTTTCATCAAGATTCTTCAAAGCGTCGTCGCTGACGGATGCCAGCTCTCTTGTAATCTCTTCTTCGCCCAGCTTCGTATCACGGGCATCACACTCGTATTCTTCAATATGGATAGAGGTGTACAGGTCATCTTTGCAGAGACGTTCAGAAATGAGCACGGCGTCTTCATGGTTATATCCTTCCCAGGATACGAACGCCACAAGCACGTTGTGTCCGAGAGCCAGCTCGCCTCCGTCGGTGGACATGCCATCTGCCAGTGTCTGCCCGGCTTCGACCTTGTCCCCTTTGTATACGATGGGATGCTGGTTGATGCAGGTGCTCTGGTTGGACCGGAGGAACTTAATCAGGTCATAAGTATCATATTCGCCGTTATCCGCGCGGACGATAATCTGTTTCCCGTTGACAGAGGTAACCACGCCTGACCGTTTTGCAAGAACGCAGACACCGGAGTCCTGGCCGGCTACCCATTCCATACCCGTGCCTACAAGAGGCGCTTCCGGGCGGAGGAGCGGTACCGCCTGCCTCTGCATATTGGCGCCCATGAGCGCACGGTTCGTATCATCATGTTCAAGAAACGGAATGAGAGACGTACCGATAGAAACAACCTGCTTCGGAGAAACGTCCATGAGATCCACTTCTTCAGGAGAAGCTTCCAGAACATCAGGACCACGGCGGCAGGCCACATACCGGTTCAGGAACGCGCCGGTATCTGACAGCGGCTCGCTGGCCTGGGCAATAACTTTATTTTCTTCAATGTCAGCCGTCACATAGAGACATTCATTGGTCACTTCGTGGGTCTTCGGGTTAATTCGGCGGTACGGCGTTTCAATCAGGCCGTACTTGTTGACAATCCCGTAATTGGACAGCGAGGAAATAAGTCCGATATTCGGGCCTTCCGGTGTTTCTACGGGGCACATACGCCCATAATGGGAATAATGCACGTCGCGGACTTCAAACCCTGCACGTTCACGAGACAACCCTCCCGGTCCCAAAGCGGACAGACGGCGCTTATGCGTCAGCTCCGCCAATGGGTTCGTCTGATCCATAAACTGGGACAGCTGGGAACTGCCAAAGAATTCCTTGATGGCTGCCACAACAGGACGGATATTGACGAGCGCCTGGGCGGTCATCTTGTCCTGATCCTGGGTAGTCATTCTTTCGCGAACCACACGTTCCATACGGGACAAGCCGATGCGGAACTGGTTCTGGAGCAGTTCGCCGACGCAGCGGACACGGCGGTTGCCGAGATGATCGATATCATCCTGGCGTCCATAGCCCTGGATCATATTCAAAAGATAGTCTACCGCCGCGATAATATCCGCGCGGTCAAGAATCCGATAGCCGTCATCACGCATCCCATTGGAGCAGATCACCTTGACAGGTGTTCCGTCCTCTTTCTGGGTCATGACTTCCACCATTTCTACCTTGCTGAACACGCCGCTCTTCTTCAGGATCGCGATGGCTTCCTCGTCGATAAGGGCATTCCCCTGGATAATAATTTCACCGGTTTCCGTATCCACGATAGGCCCTTCCGTACGGTGGCCCTTGAGGCGGTTTTCCCAGGAGAGTTTCTTATTCAGCTTGTAACGTCCGACCTTCGCCAGATCATAACGGCGGGGATCATAAAAGAAGTTGCGGAGCAGGGTCGTGCCGCTTTCTTCTGTCGCCGGTTCGCCGGGACGGAGCTTTTTATAAATAGCGATGAGTGCTTCTTTTGTATTCTGCGTTTCATCCTTCTTGAGCGTCTCTTCGATATGGATATCATTATTGAAAAGCTCCATGATTTCTTCATTGGAAGAAAACCCCAGCGCACGGATGAGGTACGTCACGGGCATCTTGCGGTTACGGTCGATACGGACGGAAACAACGCCGTTGGCATCGGTTTCCAGTTCGATCCACGCGCCGCGGTTCGGAATGAGCTGGGCGGAATAGATTTCCTTCCCGAAAGTGTCCATTTCCTTTTTGTAGTATACGCCGGGAGAGCGGACAAGCTGGGAAACAATAACACGTTCGGCGCCATTGATAATAAATGTGCCCGTGTCCGTCATAATCGGGAAATCGCCCATGAAAAGATCATGCTCCTTGATTTCGCCGGTTTCCTTATTGACGAGCTGGACTTTGACCTGCAGCGGAGCGGAATAAGTAGCATCTCTCGTCTTGCATTCATCGATGCTGTACTTTTCTTTCTTGAAATAGTATTCGCCGAAATGCAGCGCCCATTTATGAGCACTATCCTCGATAGGAGAAATATCCGCAAATACATCCCTCAGCCCTTCTTTACAGAACCATTCGTAAGATTTGGTCTGCAAATCGAGCAGATGGGGCATCCCCAGAACTTCCTGAGATCTGGCGTAGGTATATCTTTTCTTAGTACCTACCTGGACGGGTCTGAACATTTTGCTGTTAGGCATTCCACGCCTCACCCTTTCCTTCCATATAAAATCTGAATTTCCAACACATGGGAACAGGGATGAAAAGAGGACAAGGCCAAGGAAACACCGATTAAGCCACAAAATATCCTGTACTTCATCAGTGTTCCCGATTTGAGCCGGGCTCCTCTTTTCTCCGCGAGCCTTCTCACTATATATAAATAGAGACTGTAAAACATAATTTTACACGAGCGAAAAACATTCCGCAATATAAATTCATTTTCACCTAAAATGTTTTCTCTATATCTTTCTATAAAAATATTTTAGTTATAGATAAAAACTTATTTGCTATTGAAATATTTTATTTTAATATTTCCCTCTTGCTTTTCCCTGTAAAATATGCTACCGATTTATTCTATCATTTAATTCTCTCTATTGCAACAAAACCCGTTCCTCTATGAAGGCTTAAAAAAATGATCCATAAAAAAACTCCCTCTGCCAGAGAAGGAGTTTTCATTTCCTGCAGTTTGTCCATCACCGATCAGTCTTCCATGATCTCAAAGTCGTCTTTCCCGACACCGCAGAGCGGGCACTTGAAATCGTCAGGCAGATCTTCCCACTTGGTTCCCGGGGCAATTCCATTATCCGGGTCACCTAAAGCCTCATCATAAATCCATCCGCAAACTTTGCATACATACTTCTTCATCCTTATTCTCCTCTCCACAGTCCGTGCAAATTGCAATACTCATACGCCGCTACAACTTCATCCCCTTCGGCAAGAACGAAATCAGCCACCGGTTTCATGCCCGGTTTCAAATCCACCTGCTGGCTTCCGTTCTTCGTTTCCAGAACAATCCAGGTGATATAGTGGCTTTCCAGCATGGGATGCTCTACAGCGCCGACTGCCACATGCACTTTCGATCCGTCTTTCGTGATAACGGGAACATGCTTCTCACCGGCAGCATCTGTGGTATTGGGAATCAATTCTTCAATCTCCGCATTCCTGCAGAACATGTCTTCCCCGCTCTCTCCAAGAACAGCGACTGCTTTGCCGCACTTTTTACAGCGATAAAATTTCATCATCCGCTCCTCTCCCAGGCATCCGCCTGTTAAACTTTCTTTTTCAGGATTCTTCCTGAAATACTCCATTCGTATTATATCACCGCTTTCAGGAAACTTCCCCTCCTTTTCCCATCTTTTTCTGAATCCCCACGCAAAAAGAGTTCTCTCCGTCAGGAAAGAACCCTTTTGTATTTCTATCTCCGCTTCACCTCTTATTCAATCACCATGAGAAGATCGCCTGATTCGATACGGCTCCCTGCCTTCACATGAATCTCACTCACAATGCCGTCCACCGGTGAGGTGATCGTCGTTTCCATCTTCATAGCTTCTGTGACAATCACCGGCTCGCCCTTCTTCACATGCCCGCCTTTTTCCGCAAGCACTTTCACGACGGAACCGGACAGGGTCGCCCCTACCTCGCCGGGAATATCCTTATCCGCTTTCCTTGCGGTCACTGCGGACTCCGCCACATGCCTGTCATGAATTTTAATCTCACGGGGCATGCCGTTCAGCTCAAACTGGATACGGCGGTTTCCTTCTCCGTCAGGTTTCGTGATTCCGTCAAGACGGATAAGGAGCATCTTTCCTTCTTCTATATTCACTCGGATTTCCTCGCCCGGTTTCATGCCAAAGAAGAACGTCGGCGTATCCAGGACGGACAGGTCGCCATACTGATGATAGCGGTCCATATAATCACTGAAAACTTTCGGATAAATACAGTAAGAGGAAATATCTTCTTCCCGCGTGGACATATGCCTGCTCTTCATTTCTGCTTTCACCGCGGCGAAGTCCACATCCTGCGGATGAGATTCCAGATGGGGTTCTTCCCCGCGCAAAATAATCTTCTGCAGCTTTTCAGGGAATCCGCCGTAAGGAACACCCAGTTTCCCATCAAAGAAATCAACCACGGACTGCGGGAAATCAAGGGCCGCCCCCTTCTCATAAATATCTTCTTCCGTCAGATGGTTCTGCACCATGAAGAGTGTCATATCACCGACCACTTTGGACGACGGCGTTACTTTGATAATATCGCCGAACATCATATTCACTCTGGCATACATGCGGCAAACTTCCGGCCAGCGGTCTCCCAGTCCCACCGCAGTCGCCTGCTGGCGGAGATTAGAGAACTGCCCTCCCGGCATTTCATGCTGGAAAAGCGTGGTATTCGGACTTGCCATCCGGCTGTCCACCCCTGCATAGTAGGGACGGATACCCTGCCAGTAGCGGTCAATCGTTTCCAAAGCTTCGATATCCAGTTTCGGCTGGCGGGGATTGTTCTGGAGCGCATAGTACAGCGCCGTCATGGACGGCTGGCTCGTACCGTTTGAAAGCGCGCCTGTCGCCACATCGACAATATCCACGCCGGCTTCCGCCGCCTTTGCATAGCTGTACAGCGTCAGTCCGCCGCCTTCATGGCTGTGGAGGTGTATCGGAAGATCCACAGCATCTTTTAACGCCGCCACAAGAGCGTATGCCGCTTCCGGTTTCAAAAGTCCCGCCATATCTTTGACAGCGATCAGGTTGGCACCGGCATTCTGCATTTCCTTCGCCAGATCCGTATAATATTTCAAAGAATATTTCTGCCGCTTCGGATCCATGATATCCCCGGTGTAACAGAAGCACGCTTCTGCCAGCTTGCCCTTCTTGCGGACTTCATCAATGGAAATCGTCATGTGGCTCAGCTGGTTCAGGCAATCAAAGATGCGGAACACGTCAATCCCATTATCTGCCGCCTCATCAATGAAATGGCGGACCACATTTTCAGGATAATTCGTATACCCTACCGTATTCGCGCCGCGGGTAAGCATCTGGAAAAGGATATTCGGCGCTGCTTTACGCATCTGGCGGAGCCGTTCCCAGGGACTTTCGTCAAGGAAACGATAAGCCACATCAAATGTCGCGCCGCCCCAGTTTTCAAAAGAGAAGAGCTGCGGCACATGACATGCGGTGTAACGGATCGCGTTCATGATATCGTGTGTCCTCACACGGGTCGCCAAAAGTGACTGGTGGGCATCACGATATGTCGTATCCATGATCATCAGTTCTTTCTGATCCATGACCCATTTGGAAAATTTTTCAGGTCCCCATTCTTCCAGCATCTGCCTTGTACCGCGGGGTACTGTTTCCCCCTCTGCCGAAAGAGGCGCTACCGGAGCGAAATCGGGTTTTTCTTTCGCACCCGCCCCGGCATAGCCGTTGACAGTGATATCTCCGATATAGTGGAGCAGCTTCGTACCGCGGTCGCTGATTGCTTCAGGTTCATCCAGAAGCTGCGGATGGCGGTCGATGTAATTGACATCACAGAGACCTTCCTGAAAATCCTTCGTGCGGAGCATATTTTGAAGGAAATATATATTTGTCTTCACACCGCTGATACGAAATTCATCAAGGCAGCGGAGCATTTTGTATATCGTATCCTTCGCATGGAGCGAGTGGGCCGTTACTTTGACCAGGAGTGAATCATAGTAAGGAGTAATCACCGCTCCCGTATACGCCGTACCCGCATCCAGGCGGATACCGGGCCCGCCGCCGGAACGGTAGGCAATGATCTTGCCTGTATCAGGCATGAAGCCGTTCTGCGGATCTTCTGTCGTGATGCGGCACTGGATCGCCACACCCTTGAACCAGATCGTCGGCTGCAGACCGATTGCCACTTCCGGACTATCCACCGAATAGCCTTCAGCAATAAGAATCTGTGTCTTCACGATATCCACATCGGTAATCATTTCCGTGACCGTATGTTCCACCTGCACACGGGGATTCACTTCAATGAAATAGAAATGTTCTTCATCCTGATCCACAAGGAACTCTACCGTCCCTGCATTGAGGTAATTGACATTCTGCATCAGCTTGACGGCGGCATTACAGATATCATCACGCAGCTTCTTCGGAAGCGACCAGGCAGGCGCCATTTCAATCACTTTCTGATGGCGGCGCTGGATAGAGCAGTCACGTTCAAACAGATGAATAACATGTCCCGCTTCATCACCGAAAATCTGCACCTCGATGTGCTTCGGATTCATGATACATTTTTCCACATACACCTCATCGCTGCCGAAAGCCATTTTCGCTTCCGACTTCGCGCGGTGATACGCCTCCTCCAGATCTTCCATGCGGTCCACATTCCGCATACCCCGTCCGCCGCCGCCATTGACCGCTTTAATCATGACAGGGAAACCGTATTTCTCGGCAAAAGCTCTGACCTCATCAAAGCTTTCCACAGCACCGTTTGTGCCGGGAATCATGGGAATCTGCGCCTTTTCCGCCTGGATACGGGCATTTACCTTGTCACCGAACATGATCAGATGTTCCACACGCGGCCCGATGAAAATAAATCCTTCTTCCTGACAGCGTTTCGCCAGCTCCGCATTTTCCGCAAGAAATCCGTAGCCGGGATGGACAGCATCCACATGATGCTCCTTACAGATACGGATAATATCCTCTATATCCAGGTAAGCATCAATCGGCTTATCTCCTTCCCCTACCAGGTACGCTTCATCAGCACGGTTCCGGTGAAGAGACAGTACATCCTCTTTGGAATAAACAGCCACCGTCCTGATGCCCAGCTCATTGCAGGCACGGAACACACGGATAGCGATCTCGCCCCGGTTAGCTACCAAGACCTTCCGGATTTTCCTCATAAGCAACTCCCCCTATGTGTCGATTGCATTCTTTCAGATAAAAATGGCATATATATTTTTTATTGTACTCAGCGCCGATGTACATTTCAATAGAAAACCATCGATTACAGAAATAAAACGCCTGCGCCGGCAAAAAAGGCCGTGACATTTCCATCACAGCCTTTCATTTCCTTATTCGCCGAGGATCGCGTCGCCCTTGGCGATATTCGCGCGGATTGTCGCGCAGCACGCCTTGAAACGTGCCAGCTCCTCTTCCGTCAGATTGTATTCCATCACCTTTTCCACGCCGTTCGCGCCGATAACCGCCGGTACGCCGCAGAAAATACCGGACTCGCCGTATTCGCCGTCCAGCGGAGCCGAACAGGGAAGAATACGCTTTTCATCATGAAGAATCGTGCGGACAAGCGTCGCTCCCGCCGAAGCAATGCCGTACTCCGTACATTGCTTACCGGAATATGTCACCCATCCGCCTTTAATGGTACGCTCTTGTACTTCCTCTTTATCAAACCGGAACTTCGGATCACTTTCCATTTCCGACAGAGGCTTGCCGTAAAAAGTTATCTGCGACCAGGGAACAATCTGGGAATTTCCGTGCTCTCCAAGCATGAACGCCGTAAAGCCGCGGGAATCAAGGCCTGTCTGTCCTGATATCGCATGAATCAGGCGCGAAGAATCAAGAAGCGTCCCCGTACCCATGACATGACCTTTTGGCAGGCCGCTCTTACGGGCAATCAGATTCGCCACCACGTCACAGGGATTCGTAATGCTCACAAAAAGTCCGTGGAATCCTCCGGCCATGACCTTCGGGACATAATCGGCCACCTGTTTCACGCTATTTTCCAATTCCCCGTCGCGGCTCCCGGAAGCGCAAAGCGTGATATCGCCTACAGCATTCACGATGACGTCGCAGTCCTTCAGTCCCGCATAATCGGACGCCTTGTAGACAACATGATTCGGCATGTACATAACCGCATCATTCAGATCCTGTACCTCGCTTGTCACTTTGCTTTCTTTCAGATCGCAAAGAAGCACTTCATCGGCAATCCCCATCATCCCCAGATTAAACGCTACATGGGCACCTACATGTCCTACACCGACAATCCCTACCATTCTCTTCTTAATTGCCATAATGCTCCCTCCATTCCTTCCACAGGAACCGTCCCCGAGGACGAGTCCGAAAAAGAACTTCTCTTCCCTCTCGAAAAGAGATTTGTCCTTAATAGCTTATTGCGTATGATAACATATTTCAGGTACTCTGAACAATAGGAAAACGCCATCAGGGAAATATCTTCTTCTTGCCGGCAGCCGCTTCCGTCCGCAATCTAAAACATGCAGTCATACCCCGGCAAGCTGAAAGGAGCATACAAAAAAGATCGGACTCCTCTGTCATGAAATCCGATCCTTTTACAGGCACTCCTTTTTATATCAGGATTACCCTCTTATGCCGCGCAGAAAGCGGAAGAAATCACGGAGCGCTTCCTCATGGTCGCCTCCAAAGCAGTCCTTCTCCTTGAACTGATACTTTTTCACTTCGTCTCCGACAGCAATACGAACCTTTCTTGCACCTTCATCAATCTCCACACCGGAAACGGCACTGGCCGGCACCATTTCCACACCGTCCGCCGAATCACTGCCAAGAATAGTATGGCTGACCAGACTGCCCAGTCCGGCTCCACGTTCCCCGCTGTACTTCATAATTTTCATCGTCATAGGATTGGGAAGGGCCGGGATAAAGAAAATACTTTCGTCCGTATAAGCGATAACAAAATGATGCTCCGCATTCCAGGGGCAGTCAATCACATGAAATTCTTCCTCAGATAACTGCGGTACCATTTCTTTCACGAACCGCTTCATTTCCTGCTGTGCGTATCCCGGCGCCAGGCTGCCTCTTTTTTTCTTCATGTAAATCATCATGCCAATACCCATGATAAACATAGCTGCCGGTATCAATGCTATTTCCATACCCATAAATACTCTCCTTTACATTTCAAATACATGCAACCGTGCTTTTTGCCAGGGACTCTCCGGATCGCGGAGCAGTCCTTCTGCAATACCCATGACTCCGCCGGGCATCTGCTTCATACCGCCCCACATGCACCTGCCGATCACATATCCCGAAGCAAATTCTTTCCAGTCGCCATACACTGCGCAGCACTTCTTATGTGCTTCTTCCATATAATACCATGCTTTTTCTTCCGTAATATATCCGCATTCAAAGCAGCAGCGCGCGATCAGCACCAGCCGCCCCATGTCCCACGCAAGAACAGATTGATTTTGTAAATCTGCCTGGGATCTGATATATCCTTTTTCTATCAGGGATTCTATCATCTCCTTCATATTTTTCATATAGCGGGGTGTGTCGAGTCGTTCATCCGGTGTCAGGATTTCATCGGTAATAGACGGCGATATGCCGGCAGAAAACAACTTAATTGCATCAAAGTATACGCGGTGTCCTCGTTCCAGCAACCATTCCAGCGTATGCAAAGCGCTTTCTTCATCAAGAATATCATAGTAAGCCGCTAAATTATTTCTGATTTCCCCTTTCTCAGAGCCAGTTTCCAATGAATCACAGTAATACATGGTTTGCTCCGCATTCACAGCACCTATATTTAAAACAGACTGCTGCAAAGGAGAAAGTTTCTTTCCTAACGGATTTTTTTGATATTTCTTATGGCTTATTACTTTCAATAATTTAGAAAAAAAAGACAACCCTGCGTTCCTCCTTACATGTAAAGATAATACTCCACACCCGTAAAGCATTCCCGTTTATTATACTTTACCTCCTTATCCTTATCAATCCTCCGGTTCCCCGCATTGCGGCCGTAAACTTTGCAAAAAACAAAGCCATCCGCTTCTCAAATAATATGGATGGTTACGAAAGCCTACTGTTATCAGGATATATTCTATTTATAATTCAATCCGATGCCCCGGTTTTACCGTCACTAACCTCGTATCACCCTTTTTAAATCTTTCCAGATAAAAATTATAATCCTGCGTAGCCGATGCTGATATAGGCAGCCCATGCATCAATCGGCTTGTAAAAGGGTGGCACAACTCTGAAAACAAGGAAATATCATCAATCTCTTCAATAATCCTTCCCTTATCCATTACCGTAATTCCATCTGCAATATAATATGCAGATTCTATACTGTGAGATATAAATATAATAGATAAATGTTTTTTTACTTTTATATCCGAAAGATAATTTAAAAGCTTATTTTCAGTAAAAATATCAAGCCCGCTTAGGGACTCATCCAGTATAAGGATTTCCGGTTCTGCCATTAATGCACGTAATATGCATATCCGCTGGAGTTCTCCGCCGCTTAACTGCCGCGGATACAATCCTGTATATTCCTCCGACAGGCCCACAGCCTTCAACATCTCTACTATCTTACTCCAGATTTCCTCTTTGCTGCATTTAAAAAAGTTTTTAAGCGGCTCTTTCAGTATCTCATAGGATGTCATATACTCAGGCACCGCATCCAGACTGTTTTGAAAAACCATTTGAATCTTATTCCTCGAAATACTTTTCCAATTAATCTTTTCCCCTTTATACCGAACCAGTCCGCCTGACGGCTTTTCAATGCCTGCCATAATCCTGCAAAGTGTAGTTTTCCCGCAGCCGCTCATTCCTAAAATCGCACGACAGGTTCCTTCCTGCAGCATGAAATCTACATCATCCAAAACAGGCTTGTTGACTCCTTCTTCATTTTTATACGTTTGATGAATATTTTTCAGTTCAAGTATATTCGGCACAAAGATACTCCTTTAAATAAGATAATCAGGATCCTTCGTATAAACGTTCTTTTTTCCACCTGTTACAAGCTCGAAGGAACGATCGTGTATACAGATCATTGTCTTCATTACCCAACTCTTTTGTGTTAATTTTATCAATAAATTTCCCTTGCTTCATCACATAAGTAATATCCGAAATTTCTTTAACGAAATCTATATCATGCGACACGATGAGCATACTTAAATTTGTGTCACGATACACTTTTTTCAATACAGAAATCAATTGTGCTCTTGAATACCTGTCAATTGCTGATGTAGGCTCATCTGCTATCAATAACCTTGGTTTATGAATCAGCCCCATAGCTATGGATATCCTCTGTAATGTGCCTCCGCTTAATTCATTCCTGTAACTTTCAAGTACTCTTTCCGGATCCGTAATCAATAAGTTTCTTAACAACGACATCACTTGCAGCAAAAACTCTTCTTTTTCCCCATCCCTTAATCTGCTGATTTCAAGAAAATGTTCTTTAATTTTTAACCGCGGATCAAATATGCTTAACGAATCCTGGGCGATAAATGCATATTGCCGTCCACAGTTTGTCAGCAACGTAGCAGAATCTCCCGCATTAAAACATTTGCCTTCGATAGCTGCTTGTCCTGTGACTTGCCATGCAGGTGCCCGCAAAAGACCTGCTATCAGTTTTAACAGAGTGGATTTCCCGCAGCCGCTTGTACCAATTATGGACACACGACTCCTTTTTGGCACTGCCAAATTGATTGTGTCTATAATCCTTTTCCTCTGAAGCTCGGCAGATACCCCCGTCAATTCCAATAAATTATTCCCCATTACATTTCCCCTGCTTGATATCTTTGCTGGATCCAATCCCCAATCATATTGACACTGAGGCTGATTCCCAAGATAGAGATACTTGGAAAAAAGATAAGTCTCGGATAGGAAATAAATACGGCCTGCGCTTCTCCGATCAATGTTCCCCAGTCGGCCTGAGGCGGCTGAACCCCGAGCCCAAGAAAAGAGTATCCTGACATGGCCAGCAGCGACCCTGCAAAATCCAGAGCCAGCATAGATAAAACAGCCGGTGCGGCAATAGGGAATATGTATTTTATCCATATCCGGGGTGTCTTATTCCCTGCCATACGTGCCGCATAAACCATATTCTTCATTTTTCCGTCAGCAGTTAGTTCTCTTACCACACGGGTATATATTACCCAATGCATGATTATCATCCCTGCACAAATAAAAAATATATTCTTTCCGCCCAACCCTGCCAAAATCAAAATAACAATAATTTCCGGAAATGCCCTGAATAAATTACATACATGGTCAATCAACCGATCCACCTTTCCGCCGTAATAACTCGAAATAATCCCTAAAGAGGTTCCCCATATACATGATATAAATACGACCAGCACCGCATAACCAATGCTTATTCTTGCCCCTTGTATGATACGGGAATATACACACCGCCCCAATTGGTCACAGCCAAACGGATATTGGATCGACGGCTGTGCAAATTTCATTGTATAGTCGACAGCATTAGGGTCATGCATTAAGAAAAACGGTTCAAATATCGCCACAAGAAAATAAAAGGATACGATTACCCATAAAAAACATATTAAAAAAGGCGGATATTTTCTATGCAAACCAAAACGGATATTTCCCATTTCATCCCCACCTTCTTCTCACCCTCATACAAACTGTCTCCGCAATGAAATTGCATATGATAAATCCTGTCATTGTCAGCAGAATATACCCCTGTATCACAGGGTAATCCCTTCCATGTATCGCAATAATCACTAAACGCCCAAGTCCCGGCCAGGCAAAAACATTCTCTATGACAAGAGAACCTGCAATAACTCCTCCGAATTCAAGTCCTGCCATAGTCACGACAGGTGATATTGCGTTCATAAATATATGATTCCAAAAAATTTCCCATTTTTTTAAACCACGGGTATACGCGAACACAACAAACGGTTTTTGCGAAATATCAATAATACTGTTTCGTAAAAGTTTCGTATACATCGCAACATAGCCCAATGCCATAGTTAAAGAAGGCAGGAACAAGTGCAGGAACGAAGACGCCCCTTGCACAGGAAATATATGCAGGTACACTGAAAATACACTGATCAGTAAAAAACCGATAATAAAGGAAGGGACGGAATTTAACGTCAATACGCAGAAACGAATGGAATAATCAGACCGGCTGTCAGGATGTGTCCCCGCATAACAGCCTGCAAGAAGACAAAAAATGATTCCCATTGACATAGAGCTTAATGCCAACAGAAGCGTATATTTAAATGCTCGAAAAAGTTCAACTGCAACCGGTGCCTTCGTCAGATATGAATACCCTAAATCCAGACGGATCACGTTTTTAAGCCAATAAATATACTGCATGTAAACCGGATCATACAATTTCAATTCTTCAGCAACTGCATGCAATGATTCCGGCGTAACAGGAATTCCTCTTGAACTGAGGTATGTGGCAGCCGGATCTCCCGGCATAAAGCGGATCAGGAAAAAGGATATCAAGGATGCAGCCGCAATCAGGATCAATGAGTCTTTCGAATAATTGACTATAAATCTTTTCAATATTTCCTCCTCCCCATCTCTTTGCTATCGATATTATTTAATTCCGCCCACAAGAAATTCCGGAAACAACTTATAAAATTCTTGGGCTTTTTCATCTCGTACAAGTTCATCGATTCTGGGTTCTGCAAATACACGGCGATACCCTAAAGAAATTAAGAATTCCATATCCCAGTAAGGCCGATGCTTATCACTCATAAATAGCTTTTTAGAAAGTTCATCGCATTTTTTTGTATTTTTATGTCCGTCAAATATACCATGTCCATATTTTTTACGCAGGTTGTTGTTATATTCTTCAAACACTTTCATACGTTTCTCATCAAAAAGATGTAAATACCAGCAGGCATCAAATACAAGAAGGACGCCCCCTTTCCGCAACACCCTTGTCCATTCCTTATAAGCCTTAACGGGATCCGCAAGTGTCCATGTTAAGTCTCTGCAGACCACAAGATCAAAGCTCTCATCATGATATTGTATATTCTGGCAATCCATAACAGCTAAATCCGCCTTAACCCCGGCTGCGGATATATTTTCTGCAGCCCGCCGGATCATATTTTCCGTAATGTCGATACCGGTTACATGATGTCCTTTTTCCCCTAATAATACAGGGAAAAACCCGGGGCCGGTTCCCACATCAAGGATTTCCAGCTTTTCTTTTTTGGGGGCATTTCCCAGCACTAAATCTGCCCATGCGTTTTTCCCCTCATCATCAAGCGATTTTTTTATGATATCGCTATAAACATAAGACTCGCCTTCCCAATAATCTTTTATTTCATCATTCAGCACCTGACATTCCTCCTTTAATATTGTCGAAACACATGTGTAATATCTATTCGGTCTTTAGCATCCTCCTGCGGTACAAAGCCGCTTATATCATTTCTGCAGACATGAATAATATAGTCATGATAAAGCGGAATAAATAGGACATTTCTATAAAAACTGCCATTGATATATTCCATATATCTCAAAACAGATTCTCTTTCAGGACTGGAATCCATCTCTTTCATTGCTTTAAATAAAGTTTCCTTATCATCTGCGCCACGTTGAAACATATTAAACCCCGAACCGTCTGTCCTCATCTCTGTAAGAGTGGAATAAGGCTCATAGGCATTTCCCCAAGTTGTATATAAAACCATATCATACTTCCCGTCTCGAAACTTATTTAAATACACCGAAAAATCATCTTCATCAGGAATAAGATCAATTCCGATTTTAGCGTACATATCTTTTAGTATAAGGGCCAAATTCCTCTGATTATGATTTCCTGCAGGATACCCCAAAGAAAGTTGTAAACGGACTCCGTCTTTTTCCCGGTAAGGACCCGTACCACGGTGGTACTGCTTATCCAGTATTTCATCCGCCTGTTTTCTGTCAAAGCTGTAATATGGCAAACCAGGCGGCATTTCCGGTAAATTCTCCGTCCAATAATAATGCGCCTCTTTCAAATTCCCTTCTGCCAAAAACTGTATCACCCCTCTTTTGTCCGTTCCCAACGCCAATGCTTTACGGATTGGTATTTCACGTATTTTCTCCGTATTCAAGGCAATTAAAACAATCTGGGACAAAGGGGTTATTCCTACAGAAAACCCCTCCTGCTGTAAATTAAATGCTTCTTCAAAACTGAGCGCTCCATCCTGATCCACATACATATCCGTATCACCGGAACGAAGAGCATTCTCTATCGTTGATACTTCCGGTATGATAGAAACTTTGACATATTTGAACTTAGGCTTTTCTCCCCAATAATTTTCATTTCTTTCAAACAGGGCATATTGATTTCTTATATTCTTTTTCAGTATCCATCTGCCCGTCCCATAAAAGACCTCATTTCCCTCTTTGCCGGATTCGGAAAAATGAATCGTCAACGGACGAGTAAAAGATAATTCATTCAGCAAACTGCTGCATACTTCATCCAATCGAAAGATAACTGTATGCGCATCAGGTGTTTCGATTTTACTTATCTTTTTCAACATATCTAAAAATCCATACTGCTCTCTTTTAGCAATTAATTCAGATATATTTTCTTTCACAATTTGCGAAGTAAGCGGTTTCCCATTTGAAAAAAAGACATCTTTCCGTAAATGAAAAATATAATTTTTACCATCATCGGTAATTTCCCATGATTCTGCCAATTTAGGAACAGCCTTTCCATTTTGCATTCCGACCAGTCCCTCATATACCCAATCCTGGACAAACATCGGAGAACCGGAATCAAAAGGATCTACGTCTCCTATATCTTTCGTGTAGGCGATTTTTAATGTTTCCCCCTGAAACTCTTCCTTTCTTATATCAAAAAGAGATTCTCCCAGCAATAAAACAAGGAGGGCCAGTAAAAGTTCAAGAATTATGATATTCTTCATCAGTCCTCCTATAAATATTCACTTCCTATTTAAATAATTAAAATCCATATCTGAACCCCAACATAAAGCTTCTGCCCGGCTGAGGTTTAGCACCTTTTCCATCATATTTATAGTACATATTCTCATAGCCTTCATTTGTTAAATTATTAACTTTAAGGTACACGGATTTATTGGTATTTATTTTATAATTGACAGACAAATCTGCAACAATGTAATTATTATTTGTAAACGCATCCTTGTCACAGCCGCTGAATAAATTCAACAGCAAACTGCTGTTCCATTTCCCGCATTGATAAGTCACATTCATTGCATAATAATTTATCGGGCGGAGATGGTTAATCATGGCGTCTATATTGGCTGACTGATTGCCATCCCATGAGATATCCGGGTCCAGGATTACCCCGTCTTTCCCTTTAAATTTATCATATAGGTAAGTATAGGAAGCCCCTAAAAACCAATGGTCTCCCAATTTATGATTTAAGACAACATTAAATGATTTTTTATCTTCCCTGGCATTGATCGCTTTCGTTACATAGTCAGATTTTTTCTTGCTGTATACAGAATATTTGGTAACAGAATTACTCATTTTGGTAATCGCATAATGAATGCCCAAAGTGGTATTTGAACCGATTCTGCTCCGCAGGCCGATCGTATACACATTCCCTTTTTCATCCTTTAACGGTTTGTCATCCAATATATCTGCTTCAAATAAATCCTGCTGCTTAATAGGCCTGTAAATATTGGTCCAGCTGAAATAGCCCGCTAAACGGGGCGTAAATAGATACTGCATTGACAAACTGGGGGTAAACTGTGTTCTGCGTCCTGTATCATCATAATCGACCGGATAAATTGTCCCATTTGACCAATCTCTTTTATAAATATGAGCACTATAATTTCCATAATGCGACATGCGGACAGCCGGAGTTATTTCGAATTTATCACTCAAACGGATCTTATCCTGTATATAACCGACAAGTGTATCTCTTTGCGTCTTTCCAACCTTCACTTCTCCGGTTTTATAGTTCTTTTTATAATCATTATTTTCCCCTCTATCATACGTCAAGCCAAAAATGATATCATTATTTTTTATCTGTCTGGCCAATTGTAATTCTATCCCTTTATTCTTTTCCACATGGTATGTATTAATATGTTCTTTTGAGATCGGACCGCCCCAAAGATCCATGAATTCTTTAAACTTATCATAATTTCCCGGCCAGGGCGCCAAAGTAGTCCCATCGGGATAGGTCCATTTATACTTATCAAAGACCTGGTAATGATGATCCTGGTTATACACGCGGACAAAGTTTTCTAAGCCATGATCTCTTTTAAATGTATACGTAATATCCAAATCATTTTTATTATACGCAGTATAGCTGCCGAACATGGAGTCAATCGCATACACATTGCGATATCCGGGATTATCCGTATCTCCTAACTTTCCATTATTTTGAGCATTATCTATAATCCGATTCCAATCCGTTTCATTCCAGTACCTGTAATCAATAGCATCATTGGGGCAACCGTCCTTGCCATTGTTATGATTGAACCATACTCTCAAGCTGTGGTCATCATCAAATTCCCCGTCAAATCTCGCACTTATCCCTTCTTCCTTATAATGAGTATTGTAATACTTATGATTCGCACCAGTCATTCTGTCGTAAAAATACGAATCACCGGACATTTCCCGATTTGCAGAAACAAAGTATGAATATTTATCTCCTACGGGGCCGGACAAGCTTATATTATACAGATGATGCTTCCACGATCCTGTAGCAAGTTCAATTGCTCCACGAGTCACTTTTGTTCCTTTTCTGGTAATGATGTTAATTACACCGCCGGTAGCATCTGCTCCATATACAGATGCGCCCGGTCCTTTAATAACCTCCACCTTTTCCACGTTTTCTATATTTGTAACCTGATCAAGATCTGTCATGCCCTTACTTGCCGATACGGAGCTGTCACCAAACAATTCCGTCGCTGGATTATCTACACGCCGCCCATCAACAAGAACCACAACACGGGTATCTCCATTGATAGAAAATGCATTGCAATAGGCTGCATATCCATACCAGTTCGCCCGGTATCCTGGATTGGAAAATGTCACGCCGGGTATAGACTTAATCGCTTCTGAAATAGAATTATAATGATGATCTTCTATTTCTTTCCTGTTTACCACTTCCACATCTCCGCCCGTTCTATAGTAAGATTGCTCTGTAATAATATTCCCGAATTTGTCTGAATCCAAAACTTTATGCGCTCCGACAACATATACCGGATCCAAAGAATATACCGGAGCCTCGGCAAATACAGCATTTGAATACCCTACCGGAATACTCATAAAAATCATTAACAAACTTGTTCTAATCAAATTCCTATTCATTTCCATAACCCTCTCTTTCAAAATCATTAATTTATTTTGTATTATTTTTGAACTATATCCTCATTTTTATTTAATTATTATCCTTTTCTATTATTCTTGTCAATATATGCATATATCCTCTCGTTTCTTCTTATATTTCATAAATAAAATCTTATAAATAGATATTTTATCTTTTCACATAAGAAGCCTTTCTGTACTTATCTATCAGAAAGACTTTTAATCTACTCATCATTGTTCTGAAATTGACCTGAGTACCATTATGTATTCTTAACTTTACCCCATTATCCTTATCAATCCTCCGGTTCCCCGCACCTGCAGCCGCATAGCGATCCATATCGGATAAAACATCCTTCCCGCCCTTGCTGCCGGTTTCTACAATAAACGCGTCAGCGCCATGCAGTATGCTGTCCCCGCCGTCAGGAAAAACTGTTCCGCTTCCGCACATGCGCCATATGAAGCGTTTATCAGGTACCGTTTTGATTTATTGGTATTTTCCATTTGACACCCTTTCCACTTTTAAACAGCAAAAAACAGTAAACCATTATTTTTGATTGACTGTTTCCTGCATTTCTATATTTTTTATCTAACACTTGCTCAAAAACCTGATGGCAGACTGTCTTGCTTTCTCTATCTTTTCAGGCTCCATATTTTCTACAGCAGTTGAAGATATCCATTTTTTGCTGAACAATATTTGCGCTGCTTCTATCATAATCCCGCAGGCATACAAGTCTTTTTCTTCTGTAATGGCTTGAACAAATACTTCTTTTGTTTTCGCCCGCAGCATTTCCCGTTCCACTCTATGAAATGACATCTGCATAAGACTTGCTGCAGACCATGCCCGGCAAAGGGCATCTTTATCCCTGAATATTTGTCTTGTTAAGATATCAATTTCTTTTGATGAGCCTATCCACCCGAAAGCGATGATAATTTTACGGCGAAGAATATTTTCATTTGTATCAATAAGTGAAACAAGAACAGGAATAAGCCGATTGCAGAATGATACATAAAAATCTCTATGCTTCAATTTGGAAAGAGTTTCCACTATGAGAAACGCGGTCAATATCTTTAACTTTTCATCCCTGACTGTATCCAGCTGTTCAAATAAAAACGCAAGGCCTTCTCTCCCGTGTTGATCAAAGCTGCTTTCTAAATGCAGCTTTTTATCTTCTTTCCAGTCTTTACAAATAAGCCGATAATGATATGCCGCGTCTTTGCAGGCTCCTAAATCAGCAATAAATCGGATTCTTTGATCGTCAGGAAAATTCTGTTCCGCCAATTTACGGTATGATTTTTGTAAATCTTCTTTTGTAAGGTTCAGGCGGCGGATTTGTTCCGCCTCAAGCGCCTGTAATATCTTATCCGTTGAACCGGACATTGCTTTTATCTCCTTGTTCATTACTGTTTTCATGCTTCTTGGAGTATTTTAAACTCTCAAAGCATTTATGGCTGCCTCCCCATGATTATAAAGCAAATCATCGCAGGCGTACAAATGAATAAGTTCCAAAGGAAGAAATTCAAAAAGCCGAGGAAATATTTCCCCGGTTTTCCATATTTACCGCTTTCTATAAAACCCTTGTCAGCGCCATGCAGCATGCCGTACCTGCCGCCATGGAAAGAAGCATATTTCTCTTCCACACATGAATCGCGACCGTCACCGCGAGAGACAGCACCTCCGGCACACCATGATTTCCCGAAAAGAAATGAATGTCCTTCAGCGAATACACCACAAGAAGGACAAATACCGCCGAGGGCAGCGCCTTCCCAAGGTATTGGATATAAGCGGGCAGATTTTTCCCGGGCCGGAAAAGAAAAAAAGGAATCATCCGTGTTGCCATCGTTGCCAGAACGCAGACAGCAATCGTGAGAACCTGTTCATATAAAGGCATTTCCGTCATAAAAATCCCCCTGCTTTCTCAATCGGCTTCCGCAAAAGCGTAATCGCCGCCAGGATCAGACCCATGGCCGAAAGTATAAACGATTCCGCGCCGAAAACGGCCAGACACCCCACTGCCGACACGCCGCCGATCACTGCGGTATAATGTTTTTTCTCCCGTAAAAACTGTTCCAGAAAAATAACAATAAAAAGCGCAGTCATCACAAAACTGAGCCCCTTCGTATCAAACGCTGCCAGCGATCCCAAAAGTCCGCCTACCGCGGCGCCGCTGACCCAATAGAAATAATTCAGGAAGGATACCCAGAGCATGAACCAGCCCCGATCCACATCACGCGGCACTGTGGCCGTGTAATTCAAAGCAAATGTTTCATCGCACATCCAAAACATGAGAAACGGTTTCTTCCACCCCATGTTTTCATATTTCTTGAGCATGGAAATACCGTAAAACAAATGGCGGGACTGCACCATCAGCGCCATAACAAAGGCACCCAGCGGGGCAAACGGGCTCATAAGCATTGTCACTACGACGAACTCCAGTGAACCGCCGAAAATGAATGCCGCCATAAGGGCAGGATAAAGAAAGCTGAACCCCATAGAATGCATATAAATCCCATAAGAAAACGCTACGAACCAGAATCCTGCGAAAATAGGAACCGTGTAAGGAAACGCTTCCTGAAAAGCCTTCCATGCCCCGCTTTCCCGTTTCTGCTCCAATCCTATCCCCCTCTTCCGACATAAACAGTATACATATACTATCAGCTTTCATTTCATCTTTCAATGCATGGGCAGAAGACACATAAAGGATCATTCCCAAGCATATTCCGGAACACTTCCGTCTGGGGAAATAAAAAAACTGCGGGCAGCCGTGGATCACTCACTCTCAGGCAGATGACAGCCCACAGCCTCGATATCTGATTTCTGATTCCTGATTCCTGTTTTCTGATTTCTGACATCCGTTTTCTGTCTTCTGTCTTCTGTTTTCTGTTTTCTGATTTCTGTCCTCTGGTTTCTGTTATCTGTTCTCTGTGCTCTGATTTCTGTCTTCTGTCTTCTGATTTCCGTTTTCTGTCTGCTGATTTCTGACATCTGTTTTCTGATTTCTGGCGTCTGTTCTCTGATATCTGCTTTCTGATACCTGTCTTCTGTTTTCTGATACCTGTCTTCTGTTTTCTGATTTCTGTTCTCTGGTTTCTGTTTGTTTTCTTATCACATACTCCATTGGGTAAAAATAAAAAACAGCACATCTCATAAATAAGATATGCTGTCCTTATTGTCAGGCTTTTTCCGGACTCCGGATAGATTTATCCGCCTTCTCGTTTTCCGGTTTCCGCCAGCCGTTATCCGCTTTTATAAGGCAAACAAATCATTCAGCCCTTCGGACATGGTGGGATGCGTGTAGATAAAATCACGGAGCACCGTGTAATCCAAATCATGATCCATCGCTAACTTCACCATATTGATAATTTCGTAAGATTCGGGACAGAAAAGTGCCGCACCGAAAATCTTCCCACTGTCTTTATCAATGACCGCCTTCAGCATCCCCGTCGTCTTGCGGAGAACTTTCGCTTTCGGAATCATATCGGTATTCATCCGCACCACACGGTAATTCAGCCCTTTATCCGCCGCTTCTTTCTCCGACAGGCCTACACGGGAAAAAGACGGCTCCATGAAGACAGAGTAAGCGAAAGCACCGCGGTTCTCTGTCGTACGGCTTCCATCACCCTGCATATCGGAAAGAATAATGCGGCTGTCATCCAGAGAAATATAGGTGAACTGCAGATTGCCGCACACATCGCCGGCCGCCCAGATATTTTCCGCGGTTGTCCGCAGATGCTTATCGGTAACGACGGCGCCCCGCTTTGTCAATTCCACACCGGCCCGTTCCGCATGAAGACCTTCCGTATTCGGCCCGCGTCCCGTGGCGAGAAGAATGGCATCGCCGTCCAGCGTATCTTCCTCTCCGTTCTTTGTATAAACCGCCGTCCCTTCTTTGATTTCCTTCAGACCGGCTCCCGTAATGACGAACACGCCATAAGATTTCAATACATTTTCAACCGCTTCCGCCATATCCCGGTCTTCTTTCGGCAGAAATACAGAACCGTTCTGGAGGATCGTCACTTTGCTTCCGAAACGGGCATACATGGAAGCAAATTCCAGTCCTATATATCCGCCGCCGATAATTGTCAGCCGGCGGGGCAGTGTTTCATTGTCCATCATGGTTTCGGACGTGAACACAAAGCGGTTATTTTCCACACCGGGCACAGCGGGAATCATTGGACGGGCGCCGGTATTAATAATAAATTTCGATGCGGAAAGTATCTGCACCGTATCGTGTGCCCCCTTCACCTCGATCGTTTTTCCGTCAAGAAAAGAAGCCGTGCCATTGATGACCTGCACGCCGGCATCGATAAGCTTATTATAATTGGCCATGCGAAGCGCTGCTGTCAATTTCTTTTTCTCCTGCACCGCCACATGGTAATACTCGCTCTGCGCTTCAAAATCATGGGCAGGCGCCAGCTCCGCTTCCATCACCAGCCGTTTGGAAGGAATACACCCCACATTGATGCATGTACCTCCGTACATACGGGCATCCTTTTCAATCAGCGCCACTTTTTCGCCCTGCTTTGCCAGTTTCGCCGCCAGCGTCTTCCCCGCCTTGCCGAAACCGATGACAATCGTATCAAATTTCTGATCCATATATATTCCTTTCTGTCTTACCTGTTATAAACATCATAAATAATAGATGTCCCTTATCAGAATCCAATCTATTATTCTTTATTTTATCCTATTTTGCAAATCATTAGAAGAATGCAGCGGAAATATCAATCAACAGATTTGCATGTAAGCAGGATTCCTTACTGTCTCTCCGCAGTATATTCTATCCCTATCTTTATTAAGCTAATTCAACAAAGCGGAGGCACATCAGACATCATAATGTTCTGCCTGATCAGAACGGTATTGATATAGGTCCGGAAATCTTCATGAATGCAATTTCCGAAAGCAGTCCACATCGGCAGATTTTCAGATATCCCTTCCAGCACCGTGGTGTCAAGTACATTCAGCACTTCATCATCCGCTTTTCTCCACACATATTCAATAAAAGAGCAAAATTTTTCAAACTCCGCATGGTCTTTTCCCGCATAGGCCTCTGCCATAGGAATATTTATGGCAAATACAGAAAATACATGGAGCAGAATATGGGGAAATTCTCTTTTATGCTCCCTGTATCTTTCCTCATTTTCAGGAAACCATGTTATATAGGCGTCACAAAATTCTTCCTTATCCATGCCGTCCCCCCATTTTTATGAAAACGCCGGCCTGTGCACCTGTAATTCATCAGCAAGAATTTCTTCAACATCTGCAAATACACGGACATCAGATTCATACTCATGGACGCAATACAGCATTCCATCCTCCGCCACATACACCGTTGCAGGATAGTAATAACCGATAATTCCGACAGGTAAAACTTCCGTTCCTGCCGCCGCCTTAGCAGCAAGCGCTTCCCCGCAGATTCTTTCCCCGGCAGATGTTCCCTCGTCATAATACGCCTTATACAGCTCGACGGCGGCGCCTTCCCCCATATCAGGATACAGATAAAAATAAAACTCGCGGCTGTCTGAACCGGTTTCAAAAATTATTTTACAATCTGAAAACAGACCGCTGCACCGCTCATAAAACCTTCTTGCCGCCGGAAAAAACGGTACGCCGGCTTTTGCATACAGTGCCTCGCAGCCGTCAGAAGATACTTTCCTGCTCCTGCTGTAACCTCCACAGGAGAGCATCTGCCAAACACGCTCCCTGATCGAACCGTTCAAAACCATTCTTTTCTCCGCAATAATAGCCGCTCCTCAATAAAGAGTCCGCCTTTTGACATCATGATACAGCAGAAATACTGCTTCATGCTTTCCATGTCCGATTTCTGCTGTTTTTCCCGTTTTGCCGGAAACTCTCTATCCTGCCCCCTGCAGCAGATAAAGCGCTTTTGGTTTATGTTTTTCACTTAAGTTCCCCCAGTACGCCGCCAGTATCGGATACGGCGGATCCGTATACCCTTCCAGGAGATGCAGGGCTTCATCAATGATATCCTCTTCTTCAGGAGACACAGCAACTTTTTCCAGCATTTCCTTCAAATCATTTTTTATGCCTGAAATATCCTGCTTGTAATAGGGATCCATATACCAGTCAAGATAAAAAAGCAGGCGCCGTTTCGCTTCCGTATCCGTCCCCGACAACACCGACCGGACGGCACCCATACCTTCTTTCAGGCATTGCACTTCCCTTTCCGTATACATGCCGCTGTTCATACATTCTCCTTTCAGACAGGCGGAAGGAAATCTGACTTCCCATCATTGCGGCGCCCCGCCAATCAGCAATACATGGCAAGTTCCATACTGTCCATATACTGCCCCATAGACAAGTTGAAAGATTTATAATCCGCTTCTTTAAACTCATCTGCTGCACACGCCACCCACACGTCCACTCTCTGCAGCTGATTATAAAACTTGACCATCATCGGCACTTTGATAACGGTGGAAGTCCCCCGGATAACCATATCCCCGCCCTCTTCCAGACACAGCACATCTTCCGCCGACTGCAGATCAACTTTTCTGTTGTTTACCAGGACTTCCACATTCTCATAATAGGGATACGCCGTTTTCACCGCTTTAGTAATTTCTGTCCAGCCTGTCCCATAAGTCAGATTCCATTGAGAACAAAGCCATCCATTTTCTTCTTTCACACCCACAAGCAGCATAGCCGCACCCGTCCTTTCCAAAACAAATCTATCACTCTGTTAAAAATGAAGTAACAGGCAGCTTTCCCACTAAGGTTCCTTTTTACTTAAGACTTTTTAAAAGAATATATACCGCCTGCGATAAGCGCCACAGAAAGCGCATAGCCTAAAACGGTAAGAATGAAATCAAAATTGTCATTATTCTTTAAAATATTCTCCCTGGTTAGAATACCGTTCCACTCCTGTCCGAAAAATTCGATACCGTCCACCGTTCCTTCACCCAGAAGCCTGTTCCCTTTTTGAATTCCCACCAGAGTTTTCTCCTGGTTCTCTTCTAAAGAAGACTTCGTATAGGAGATTCTGTAATCACCGTCCAGATGGGGGAAGACCAGGCTTTGTTCCCGATTCGTAAGATAGTGGATCCCGGATTCTGTTTCATGATAAAGAGGGGTTCCTTTATAGGAAACTGTCCGGGGAAGCGAATTTACGTTCACACCGGCGGCAAATTTTTTCAGGAGTGTCTTATCCAGAATAAAATCGCCTGCTTTCACCACGCCGTAAAAGGTGATGACCGGCGGGGCGCTCTTATACATTCGGGCGATATTGGAGCTTGCCATGCTTTCCCAGCTTCTCTTTATGTCACTTCCGCTTCCCTTCTCCACCATCACATGCACATTCCTCCTGATTATGGGAGAATCAAAGGAAATACCCAGTTCTTCATCGGCTGCCGGTTCTTCCGTCTTCAGTTTTCCCGCAACAATGACCACCTTGCCCTCATGATCGGGATTGATCTTCCCGTCCGTGATATAAGGCGCATTTTCAATGAGCACCCGTCCGCCGTCGGAATCACCGGTCAGCATCATACCACCCAATCCGAGACCGCAGACACATAAAACAACACTTACCCATTTATTCATAAAGAACACCTCCTCAGATAAATATGCTTGGAACCCAGGAAATAAAAATAAGAATGAACAGAAAGGAATACACCCATCTTATCTGATTGATTCTGTAAGCAAGGATCGGATCTCACAACCGTAGAATATCATAATTCATCCAACATTAATTTTCCCTTTTCAGCTTTATCTTTTAGAAGCATCATTTGTTCTCTTTCTATCTGCTGGATGCTTTTTTCCGGAACAGGCAAATCTTCCGGCATAGTGCCACCAATTTTTTCAATAGCACTTCTAACTTCTTTTCCTACTGAATAGTGAACCTTTGTTGCCGCTTCTGCACCTTCCACCTTGTCTTTCCTTAGCTTTTCTTCTGTCTGTGATATTCTGAATAAATTAGCAATCAATTCGGTGCTTCCCATATAATCCAGAATCTTCTGTCTTGCGGTTAAGCCTTTTCTGTCATGTATATCTTTTACATCTAACCCACCATATAATCCCATATATCCTGCATTCTGAAATATAGCAAATTCTTCGTTTGTGATAACTCCTGCATCATGTGCCGTTTCTACCAAAAGCTGATTCCATTGTTTAATATCTCCACGAACAACGAGCCTTCTTCTATCTTCATTAAGCTGATTAAAATGGTCTGCAATTTCCTGTCTATATGTTTGTATTGCAAAATAGGTTTGTCCAAGTGCAATCACTTCTTTTCTCGGGTCTCCGTTTTGCACAATCAAATAGCAAGCATATCTTGTAAGTTCATAATCTTTTATAGACTTGCTTGCAGCACCTGCTTCCACGATTTTGCTGACCTCAGCAAAATCGTATGTTACTTCATGTCCGCTGTTCTCACAAGCAATCATCGCTCTATCAATTACCTTTTGAAAATTTCTCCACTGAGAATAATCAAGTACATCAGCGAGTTCCCTTGCACTCCAATACTCGCTTCCATTTTTTCTAACATACTTAATATCTTCAAATCTTCCGTATTCTCTTGCTTTTAAATCAGGCATAGCCACCTACATCTCCTTCGCTCGTATAGATACAAATCCTATGACAATCGCTCAAAGCCAAATTCTTCTAAAAAGATACTATGCCTGTTTTCTGCGGTTTTAATGCCATTTTCTTTTCCCTGTTTCAGGCTGTTTCCCATGGTCATCATCTTATCTATACTTCAATTCATAGACTTTAATGATGAAATCAGTTTCCGGTTTAAGTTTTTCTTTCTGCAAAGTTCCATCAAAGCATATCTTGCTATCTGATTAGGTCTTGACCGGTTGTTCTCCCAGCGATTCACCGAACCGAAACCGACATGTAACTCTCTGGCCAGCCCCTCTTGAGATAAATTTAATTCCAAGCGAATACTTCTAATGATTTCAGAAAACTCCATATCTATTTCCCCTCTATAATTCAATCCATATTTATATTATATATCATATCATAAGATATATCATATGATCCTGCTGTTTGCGCAATAGAGAATACACACCGGAATAAAGTCCCTTTTACGAAATCAGTCCGTATACTTCCTGTACGCATACTTTCCCAGACGGTTATTGGTGAGATAGAAAAAAGGAACAAGCAGCTTTTTCCACCCCGGCAGCATATGCCTCATCTCATCAGTGAAATTGATACAGTCCAGCTGTTTCCATGCCGGTGCCAGCCGTACCACTTCGCTGCCGTCCGTCACACCCCATTTAAACTCCGCCTGCATACGTTTCAATACGTCATGGCGGGATGACCGGTGTACGAGTCCTTTATACAGAAGATCGAAATGCGCCTCCAGCTCATCGAACCCTTCTGACAGAATCGAAAGGAATTTTTGTACTTCCGCTTCCTCCCAGTACATCATCACGCCTTCTGAAAGGATAAGCAGCCTGCGGCCCTCGTGTTCCACTTTTTCCGTCCATGACGGATCAAACGCCGACCCGGAAATACAGGTTACACGCTCCGATTCCGCAAGGAACTGCTGTCTCAGATCAATCACCTCCGGCACGTCCAAATCATACCAACGCACCTGCCCGTCATCTACGCGGTCAAACCGGGTATCCAGCCCGCAGCCCACAGATACCACCACACATCCCGGGTTATCCGCCATAAACCGCTTTACCTCACGGTCCATCAGCTTTGCCCGTGCCAATACTCCATAATATGACATCCATACCCGGTCAAAAGCGGAAAAATCATAATCCATACGGCTGATTATTTCCGCCGCTTTCTGATCATTTAGAAAAGGATGGTTGCTTTTCGCATCCTTGGCACGCATATACAACGTAACCAAAAGCGTTTCAGAAACGCCTCTTAAATCAATTTTCATAACCCCTCCTCAATTGATAACATATATCATTTAACTCATTATACCCCATCCTTCCGTCCTGTTAAACCGCAGGCAGATGCTGCATGGAATACGCGGCCCGCACATTTCCCTGTTATTCCTCTTATAGCACTTCCATCTTCCTCTTCCGGAGAAAACATGGTATGGCAGCACATAAAAAAAGAAACCGGCTTAGGCATTCTGCGAATATAACCCTTTCGGCAGCAATATAAAAGGCCCGCGCCATATCTGCAGATAGATACAGCACGGGTCTTTTATATGGGAAATCCGTCAGCCAAGGAATTTCTTCACGAGGCCTTTATGAATTTTTACGCCATAGGGAAGGGCGTCATGGTTGAAGTGCATGGCGGGATCATGAAGTCCCGGTTCCGCATCTTCGCCCAATGCGATGAATCCCGTTTTCAATTCCGGTTTCATTTTCGGATACCAGAAGAAGTCTTCTCCTCCCGCGGTGACGATTGGCGGAATGCAGGCTTTTTCACCAAGTTCGGATGTAATCACTTCCCCGATGATTTCCGTGATTTCCGGTGTGATAATGGACGCCGGTATCTGGTGCAGGATGGTGAAGTCCGCTTTGGCGCCAATGGAAGCGGCCGCATTTCCCGCCGCGGCCCGCAGTTTTTGAATCATTAGTTCCATCACATCATTATCCCGGCTGCGGAGGTCGAACGTGATCGTCGCCGTACCGGGAACTGCATTTGCCACACCTGCATCCGCATGGATCTGTGTCGCTTTCAGATTGTACACCACATTGGAATTGAAGCGGAGGGCATTGGCGGACTGTACAATAAGGCATGCCGCGTCAAGCGCGCTGGTGCCGAGATAGGGGCGGGCCCCATGGCTCTGCACGCCTGTGATGTCGATTTTCACGTGGGTCGCAGCGCTGTAATACAAAGCGGGCGCCGCTTCTCCCACACGGCACTCCTGGATAGGACGACCATGCATGCCGATGAGGATTTCAATATCGTCAACAGCACCGCCTTTCAGCATGGAAAGAGCGCCTTCACTCGTTTCCTCCGCCGGCTGGAAAAGAAGTTTCAGTTTCCCTTTCCTGACCAGCTTCTCTTTCATGATTTCTTCCGCCGCCGCAAGAAGCATGGCCATGTGTCCGTCATGCCCGCAAAGGTGGGCGGCGCCGCCGTCTTTCGTCCCAAGAGCATCCATGTCCGCGCGAAGGCCGAGAACAGGTCCCGGTTTACCGCTGTCACAGACCGCGACGACGCCTGTCGCCCCGCCGACCTGTGTTTCTACTTCATAACCGAGCTGTTTCAGCACATCCGCCACGTAAGCGGAAGTTTTAAATTCTTTCATCCCTATTTCAGGAATGGTATGAAGATAGTTAAAATGGGTAAATACATCTGCCATGATTTCCTCCTTTTCTCTTGAGTAAGACAATCAATTAAAGAACGGCATAAGCAGTTTCATGATAAACATACCAATGAATGCATTGAAAATACTGATCACCATAAGCAGGGGCCAATATTTTTTCGGTACATCGGCAAGGCCGAGGAGCCGGCCCATGTACTGGATCTGGGAAGCCATCAGGATCAGGGCAGGCATGAGAATCGTCACATGTTCCCCATTGATGATGCCCGACGCATAGAGAGAAGCTGCCACACCTACCCCTGCAGAACAGGACAGCCAGGTGGTCAGAAGAATAACGAAAGACTGTCCCGGCAGGCCGAAGATGCCCATGATGGGCCCCAGCCAGTATCCAAGGAAATCCATAACACCGAGAATATTTAAAATATAGGCGATGACATAGGCCATCAAAATATTCGGTACAAGGTTCTGTGTAGCCAGATTCCAGCCTTTTCTGGCGCCGCCGATGAAGATATCAAAAATATTAGGCTTTATTTGTACCGGTCTCGTTTCAGTTGTCATTTTTGAAATCTCCTTTATAAACAGTATCAAGAACAAAGCGGCAAATCATGGCACCGACAAATTTCATGACCATAATGATGATAACAGGGACAATGATCGGGCAGAGGATAAATCCAAAAAGCGCACCTGCAATAGCAAAGTAATTACTGATCGTCCCCGCTCCGGAATACTGCCACGCTGCAATGATGGTCTGTTCTCTTTTATCAATAAGGCCGTCATCATATAATTCTTTGGTGAGAGCCGCGCCGGCATCGGTACTCTGCAGATCGGTAATCAAAGCCAGTCCGACGAGGCCGGGTACATCCATCAGCGGTTTAAAGAGCGGCGTCATCAGTTTCTGCGCCGCGGAAAGAGCGCCATAATGATCCAGCACGTCTACAACACCGATGGCCAGCATAACGGAAGGAATGAGTGACAGCGCGAAAATAAATCCTCCTCTTGCGCTTACCCCGCCCATACCGACAAAAGTTGCTTTCGCCGGATCTTTCATCGTACCGAATTTACCGATGAGCGTACTGTAATCAAATGCTTTGAGCCATTCCGCCCCCTGTACCGTGGCAAAAACCCCGGCAAAGAAAAGGATACCGAAAGCCAAAGCAAGCATTCCTTTCCATCCCACCTTGGGCAATGCGGCAGCCCCGCTTACTTTTTTCTGTTCTTCTTCCATAAATAATCCTCCTAACACTCCACTGCATCAAAACACACTACAACAAGCTAAACATTCCTTCCGTTCTGCTATGCTCCATTGACCTCCTATCTCTGTACCGACGAAAGAAAAACAAATAACCTTTTAATGGTTAAAAGATATTATAAACAATCATCTTTCACATGTCCACGTAAATCACAGGAACGCTCCGAAAAGTCCATCCTTCCCCCTTGCCCGGTTTTTTTTCCTGCAAATCTTGATTTATTCGATAAAATCATCTACAATAGTAAAGTACAATTTCATATGCGGGTGTAGTTCAATGGTAGAACATTAGCTTCCCAAGCTAAATACGTGGGTTCGATTCCCATCATCCGCTCCAAACCGGCTCCCTTCACGGAGCTTTTTTCTTTGAGAAATACAAAACGCGTCTCCCGTTTTTTCAATTTCAGGACACGCGTTTTCTGTTTTATATGCTTACTTTTCTATTCTTAAAATACATCTTTCACTACGATGGTTTCTTCACGGCTGGGCCCCACGGAAACGATGCCGATGGGGACGCCGATTTCTTTAGAAATATCCGCCAGGTATTCTTTGCAGAGCACCGGAAGCCGGTCGTAGTCACGGATGGCGCTGATTTTTTCTTTCCATCCTTTGTAGGTTTTATAAATCGGAGTGACTTTGGAAAGAAATTTCAGATCTGCCGGATATTCTTTGACCGGTTTTCCTTCATATTCATAGCCAACACAGACTTTGATTTCTTCCAGCTCGTCTAAGATATCCAGCCGGGTAATCGCCAGATAATCGAAAGAGTTCAGCGCCGCCGCGTAACGGACGGCACGGGCGTCAAGCCAGCCTACACGGCGGGGACGGCCGGTAACCGTACCGAATTCATGGGCAATGTTCCGGATACGGTCGCCAATTTCATTCACCTGTTCCGTTGGGAACGGCCCTTCTCCGACACGGGTGCTGTATGCTTTCACCACACCGAAGATATTCTGCATCATGTGCGGCCCGATGCCTGCGCCTATACATGCACCGCCCGCCGTCGGATGGGATGACGTGACGAAAGGATAAGTGCCGTTGTCACAGTCGAGCATGGATGCCTGGGCGCCTTCAAAAAGAACGTTCTTTCCTTCCCTGACCAGAGTCTGGACGGTATAGTTCGTATCTTTCACATAAGGGCGGAGTTTTTCCGCATATCCCAGGTAATCAATCAGCATCTGCTCATAATCGAAGCCTTCCATCCCGTAAAGTTTTTCCAGAAGCATGTTTTTCTGCTCCACGTTGTATTTCAATTTCTCCGCAAAAACTTCTTTATCCATAAGGTCGCACATACGGATACCGATGCGGTTGATCTTATCCGCATAACACGGCCCGATCCCGTTTTTCGTCGTCCCCAGCTTCCGGCTGCCTTTTCTCATTTCTTCTGCCTCGTCCAAACGGATATGGTAGGGAAATACGACTTGCGCACGGGTGGAAATCTGGAGATGCTTCGCGTTGATTCCCTGGGCCTCCAGCTTTTCCATTTCCTCAAGGAAACTTTTCGGGTCAACGACAACGCCCGTACCGACGATACAGATGGTACCGGGATACATAATGCCGCTCGGCATAAGGCGCAGCGGATAAGCTTTGCCGCCGGTCACAACCGTATGTCCCGCGTTGTTCCCCCCCTGGGAACGGACAACAACGTCCGCTTTTGCCGCCAGGTAATCTACAATCTTTCCTTTCCCCTCATCGCCCCACTGGGCGCCAATGACCATAGCTGTTGCCATTACACATTTTCCTTCCTTTTAATACTACAGTGATTCTTTATTATCAGATATCAGCTTACAGTTATCGGCTCATAGCTGTCTTCTGATATCCGACTTCCGGCATCCGACCTCTGTCTTCTGACATCCGTCTTCCGCTCTTACAATCCAAATCTTGCAAATATTTCATCTACATGGATAAGCATGGGCTTGTAATCGAAGCACTCTTTAATTTCTTCTTCAGACAGATATTTTCTCACATCTTCGTCTTTGCAGAGGTTTTCATAGAAATCTTCCCCCTCAAGCCAGCGTTTCATGGCGTTTCTCTGCACCCAGCGGTACGCGGTATCACGGTAAGCGCCTTTGGACACAAGGGCAAGCAGAACGCGGGGACTGTAAATCAATCCGCCGGTCATGTTCAAATCTTCCAGCATTTTTTCCGGATACACCAGGAGTTTATCTACCAGATCGGTCGTCTGTGCCAGAATATAATCTAATGCGGTAGTTGCATCCGGAATCATGACACGCTCCACAGAGGAATGGGAAATATCCCGTTCGTGCCAAAGCGGTATATTTTCAAAAGCGGGAAGGGCATACCCCTGCACGAGTCTTGCCATACCGCAGATCCGTTCCGATTTGACGGGATTTCTTTTATGGGGCATGGCAGAGGATCCTTTCTGCTTGGGACTGAAATATTCTTCCGCTTCCCTTACCTCCGTTCTCTGCAGATGGCGGACTTCCAGGGCAATCTGTGCCAATGTGCCCGCGATGACGCCGAGGGTGGTAATGTATTCCGCATGATGGTCGCGCTGTACGACCTGGGTCGCTACGATTTCCGGAGTCAATCCCATTTTTTTGCAGACGTATTCTTCCACATATGGATCAATATCCGCATAAGTACCGACAGCGCCGGACAATTTCCCCACCGCCATTTCGGAAGCGGCCCGTTTCATTCGTTCGATATTTCTTAAAGTTTCGCTGTACCACAGGAGAATTTTCAACCCGAACGTAGTCGGCTCGGCATGGACGCCATGGGTACGGCCGATGGTGGGTGTATATTTAAATTCCACAGCCCGGCGTTTCAGGACTTCCGCCAGTTTTTCCAAATCGGCAATAAGCACGTCAGACGCCTGCTTAATCTGCACATTGAGCGCCGTGTCTTTCACATCGGTAGAAGTCATGCCCATATGGATGTACTTCGCTTCATCGCCCACATATTCTCCGACGGCGGAAAGGAACGCGATGATGTCGTGATTAATTTCACGATCGATTTCATGAATGCGTTCCACATCAAAATCCGCTTTCGCTTTGATCACTTCCACCGCTTCTTTAGGAATACGTCCCAGCTCCGCATTGGCTTCGCACGCGGCGATTTCCACATCAAGCATGGTCTGCCATTCATTTCTTTCATCCCAGATTTTTGCCATTTCCGGCCTTGTGTATCTTGGAATCATTTACATATCCCCTTTCGGTTTCCCTTCCCTGGCACAGATTTCTCTGCCCACCACCACTCCGGCCGCCGAGGCCTGGACAAGCCCTCTGGTGATGCCGGCTCCGTCGCCAATCGCGAAGAAGTTTCTGAATTTCGTTTCCAGCTGGTTCGTCAGCGCTATGCGGGAAGAATAAAATTTCACTTCCACGCCGTACAGAAGAGTGTGCCTGGAATTTGCTCCCGGCGCCACCTGATCCAGCGCTTCGAACATCTCCATGATATCCTTTAAAAAGCGGTATGGCAAGACTAAAGATAAATCTCCCGGCGTCGCAGACGGCATGGTGGGGCGGACAAGGCCGCGGCGTATCCTTTCTACCGTAGAACGGCGGCCGTCACGAAGATCACCCAGTCTTTGGACAATTGGTCCCGCACCAAGCATATTCGCCAGGGATGCGATATATTTCCCGTAAGAAATGGGTTCATTGAAAGGACTGGTAAATTGTTTGGAAACAAGAATGGCGAAATTCGTATTTCCGCTCTTCTTATGGGCGAAAGAGTGGCCGTTCACTGTCTGGAGCCCCGCATTATTTTCCGTCACCACGAAACCGTAAGGATTCATACAGAACGTGCGTACCCGGTCATCAAAGGAACGGGAGAAATACACCAGTTTCGATTCGTAACAGATCTTTGTGATCGGTTCATACACTTCTGCGGGAGATTCCACACGGACACCGATGTCCACCGCATTTGACTGTGTCTCCAAACCGAGCGCGCGGGCTTCTTTCATAAACCACTCCGCCCCTTCACGGCCGGGTGCCGCCACAAGGTACTTGCAGCGATACGTCTCCCCGCCCGCTTCCACACCGAGAACCGTTCCGTCTTTGTCCGCAAGAATTCTGTCCGCCGCTGTTTTGGAAATAACGGTCACATTGGACGGAAGAGAATCGCGCATATTGGCAAGAATGACGCTGTTCACGTCCGTACCGAGATGGCGGATGCGGGCAGGGATAAACATAAGATCCGCCGCGGCGGACTTCCGTTTCAGTTCATGTATTTCCTCGGCAAACTCATCGCCGTATACCTTTCTTTCAGCTCCGCCGTACCTGCAGTACACCGAATCCACATAGGAAATTAAACCGGCCAGCTCTCCTTTATTCATATAATCATCAAGATTGCCGCCGTAATCCGTAGTAAGCGTCAGCTTCCCGTCAGAAAACGCGCCCGCGCCGCCCCAGCCGCAAACGATATTTGCCCGGCGGTCTTTCGGCGGAGCGTTCTTGTCACGATTGAGAGCTATCCGCTCACGGATATCCAGTCCCTTTTCAAGGATCAGGACAGATGCACCGGTATCCGCCAGTTCAAGAGCGGTAAAAATACCCGCCGGTCCGGCGCCGATAACTACCACATCATAAAATCTGCTCATTGCCTCTCCTTTTCACAGAATACATCTGCATGGAGCTTTTTTATGCATAAAAAAAGCCCCACCGGGGGCGAAGATACTTTATATATCCCTTTTAAATTTTACAGGAAGGCTCCCTGTGTGTCAAATAAAAAACCCTCCTGTCATGGTATAATGTCTATAGTAATCAAACATTTGTGACACACTCTTAGAAAATAGTTTTAAGCCGAACACTTTTTATGCAACCCTGGACTGATACTCTTTTAATACTTCATTGGGACTTTTAAACTTTAATATCTTCCGACATATATTATTTGTCCTAGTGGCATACCTTTTAAAGGATTTATACATTTCTTCCTCACTTGAGAATCGTCTCCTTGCGTAGAATATTTCATTATCTACTCTATGGCTTCTTTCAACTACTCCATTCTGCCACGGGGAGTACGGTCTTGTCCTTTTGTGGTTTATCCCCAGTTTTTTCAATGCTATCTGAAATAGACTTTTGGACATATCTGCATCGTTACAAAATTCTCTCCCATTGTCTGTTTGTATTGTTTTTATCTTACATCCCATTCTTTTTTCCAGACTGTACAGGAATTTTGATGTTTCATATGTACTTAGTTCATTGACCAGTTTTATGATTCTTTTTCTGCTATACAGGTCTATCGCTGTAATTTGGTAATATCTGGCATGGCTGCTCAAAAATCCTATGCATTCCAATGGTACATATTTCACATCAACTTCTACATATTCTCCTGGATATTTTCCTTTTAGCGCCTTGTACTTGCTCTTTGGGTATTTTTTCTTTTCAGGCTGCTTTAAACGCAGTTTCCTCAGTTGCTTTTGCATGGATTGGTATGTTCTTGTGTAACCGGCATCTATGAGGCTTCTATACACCTGTGCCAACCCTTCAAATGAATATCTGCGATGCATTTTCTTTACCAGCTCTATTTCTTCCCTTGTATGCTGGTTTGGGTGAGAATGCGGGCGTGTTGATTTATTTGACAAAGATGCCGTTGTTCCATCATATTTCTTTCTCCATCGCTGCACTTGTTGCCTGCTCGTATGATAGCGTCTTGCTGCCACAGCATTATTACTTTTTATTGCATATTGTACAACTCTTTCCCGATATCTCATTTCTTCTGTTATAATAGTTTTCATAAGGGACTCCTTTGTTTTAATATGGTTCTTCTTCAAAACTATTTTAACAAAAGAGTTCCCTTATTTTTTTATTTTTTTGTCACATATGTATTATTACATAACACAATTCATAAAAAAGATACCACATTATACCCGCACAAAAAGTTTTTGCAGGAGTGTTGCGGCGCCGGCAGCCGCATCCAGCATCCTTTCCATATCCACCAGAATATCTTTCCAATAAATCATATAGGCAGCAGATTGTTTTTCCGTAAAAAGACGGCGGATTTCTTCCCGATAAAATTCATCTCCCCGTTCCTCAAAAACATAAATCTTCCTGCACCGCGCTTCCATTTTCATGTAATTTGCCGCCACGTCCCCCGTATAGTCCAGTACTTTCTTCATTTCAAGAAGAGCATCCCGCACCAACATGACCATGGAAGAAAATTCACGGGGTGTCGTTTCCACATTATACAAGGTAAAACGATCTACCACTTCATGAATTACATCAATAATGCCGTACATCTTCCCGATAAACCCGCGGGCAAATTCGATTTCCGCAGGATCCTTGTATACTTTGTACATGCGTTCATACAGTTTCCCCAGAGACGCGCGTGCTCTTTTTTTTATTGCATGGACTGCATCCACACCATCCTCTGTTTCCATTTTCCCTTCGGTAATCCGCTGAAACACTTCTCCTGCTTCATAGGCATTTTCTGCCAGCATACCGAGCTGTTCAAAAAATTTTCCTTCTTTATTTGCCATAACGATCCCCCTTTACCATTTTGATACCCTCATTTTAACACATAAAAATACTTTCAGCGCAGTCTTTGGGCAATCGAAAAGCCTGTCCAAACAGACAAGCTTCTCTACTCCTTACCTGCCGATTTTTTTATAAAGGGAAACAAGCTCCAATGCATCCAAAGCACATTCGAAACCTTTGTTGCCTGCCTTCAGCCCCGCACGGTTCAGTGCCTGTTCCACAGTGTCAGTCGTAAGAACCCCATAAAGAATGGGTACACCGGTGGAAAGCGATACCTGGGCAATTCCTTTCGTTACTTCTGTGGATACATAAGCATAGTGGTCCGTTTCTCCGCGAATAACGGCGCCAAGACAGAGAATGGCGTCATACTTGCCGCTCTCCGCCATCTTTTTCGCAGTCAGGGGAACCTCAAACGCTCCCGGCACCCATGCCAGATCTACAGTATCCATATCCACTCCGTGACGGGAAAGACCGTCCGCCGCGCCGTCAACCAGCTTGGATACAACCACCTCATTAAAACGGGTCGCTACGATACCCACTCTGATTTGTCCTTCATTATAAAGTCCTGAAATAATATTCATAAGCCGCCTCCTTCAATAAATTATTTATGGGCATGAAGCATATGTCCCATTTTATCCTGCTTCGTCTGTAAATAAAATTTATCCTCGCTGTGCGGTTCCATTTCAATGGGGATCCGTTCCGCAATAGTAATTCCATATTCACTTACATCCCCGATTTTCTGCGGGTTGTTTGTAAGAATACGAATCGTTTCAGCACCAAGGTCATGAAGAATCTGGGCACCCGTCATATATTCCCGAAGGTCAGCGGCAAATCCGAGTTTCAGGTTTGCTTCCACCGTATCATACCCCTCATCCTGCAAAGCATATGCGCGGAGCTTATTGATAAGGCCGATGCCGCGCCCTTCCTGCCGGAGATAAATGAGTACACCCCTGCCTTCCTTTGCAATCATTCTCATGGAAGTATCCAGCTGTTCGCCGCAGTCACAGCGGCGGGAACCGAAGCAGTCTCCGGTGAGACATTCGGAATGGATACGGCAGAGAACGGGTCTGCCGTCATTTACATCCCCCATGGCAAGCGCCACATGATGTTCACGGTTGATGAGGTTCACATAGCCATATATACGAAACTTACCGTACCTGGTAGGCAGATCTGCTTCCGTGACCCGTTCAATAAGTTTTTCATGAATCTTTCTGTATTCAATCAGATCCTGAATACTGCCAATCTTCAAACCTTTTTCTTTTGCCAGTTTAAAAAGGCTTTTCTTATCAGACATCGCACCGCCTGCATCCATGATTTCACAGCAAAGACCTACCGGTTTAAGTCCCGCCATTCTGGCCAGATCCACAGTGGCCTCTGTATGTCCCGGCCGTGCAAGAACCCCCCACGGCTTTGCTCTCAGGGGAAACATATGTCCCGGCCGTTTAAAGTCTGCTGGATTGGCTCCGTCTTTGACCGCTTCCATAGCCGTCATGGAACGGGCTGCTGCAGAAATCCCCGTTCCCGCATCCTTAAAATCAATTGACGTAAGAAATGCCGTCTGGTTGCTGTCCGTATTATGACGAACCATCGGAGCAAGATACAGCGCATCGGCAATTTCCCCCGCCATAGGCATACAAATCAAGCCTCTCGCTTCCGATGCCATGCGATTGATATTTTCAGGTGTAGCAAATTCAGCGGCGCAGATATAGTCTCCTTCATTTTCACGATCAGCAGGATCCTGCATGATGACAATATGCCCCTGTCTGATTTCCTCCACAATTTCTTCAATCGGATCAAATTTAAATTCCATAATGGCCTCCATACCCTAAATCCTTTAAACGTTTTGTTGTTACTCCCTCATGTTCTTTTTGCATGAGTTGCTCTATATACTTTCCCAAATAATCACACTCTATATTCACCGGCTCACCTATGCGCTTAGCAGAAAGAACCGTCAGGCTTCCTGTATGGGGAATAAGGGAAATCATAAAAGATGAATCTCCTCTTTTTGCCACGGTCAGGCTGACACCGTCTACGGCAACAGAGCCTTTCTCAAGAATATACTTCATATATTTTTCTTCCGCCGAAAATGTCAGATTAAGAGCGATTCCTTCCTTTTCAGAAGAAAGAATACGTCCGGTAAAATCCACATGCCCCAGCACAATATGCCCGCCAAGACGGTCGCAGAAACGGAGCGCCCGTTCCAAATTCACAGGCGTCCCTGCGGCAAATAAGGAAAAAGCGGTACGCCGCATCGTTTCAGGCGTGACATCACAGGAAAACGTACTCCCGTCAAAAGCCGTTACCGTAAGACAGGTTCCGTTGACAGCGATACTATCCCCTGCTTTCGTACCTTCCAGCACTTTATGACAGGCAATTGTAAGCCGGCAGGAACTTCCTGTGCGGTCCACCTTTTTAATCTGCCCGATTTCTTCCACAAGTCCGGTAAACATGGCTACGCCTGTCCTTCCGGCAGTCTGGCTTCCTGTTCTTCAGCCATTTTTTCTGCTGCTTTCTCCATTTCTGCAGGTTCCTTTATTTCCTCCTGCATTTTTTCCGGTTCCTGATCCCTTATTTCATTTTCAACAGCAGTGCTTCCTTTCTTCCCGGAGATATCCGCTTTAAACTTTTCAGGCAGCGGTCTTTCGGCGGGTACCTTTTTCCTCTTCTTTACATATCCTTCTACCACAAGATCCACACCGCTCCGCTCGGTACGGATATTTTCCAGCTGCACCGCTTCCGGAATAAGCGCCGCGCCTGTACCGCCGATTGCTCCAGGTGCGTCTTTCCCTCCAATAAGTATAGGCGCCATATAGAAACGGATTTTATCTACAATACCCGCTTCAAAAGCGGATGCCGCCGTTTCCGCTCCACCTTCGAGAAGGATGCTGTCGATCCCTTTCACCGCCAGACCGATCATGGCCGCTTCCAGATCAACACATCCCTCCGTATCGCTGTCGGCAAAAATCACTTCAATCCCTTTTGACTGGAGAGCCTTCACCTTTTCAGGCTCGGCAGAAGAAGTAGTCAGAACAATCACCCGTGAATCGCCGCCGAAAACACGAGACTCCATGGAGACGGATAATTTGCCGTCTGCGATGATGCGGACAGGATCTTCCAATCCCTCCGTCCGTGCCGTAAGCAGAGGATCATCTGCGGCAATCGTTCCCGCCCCTGCCATGACAGCCGCGTACAGACCGCGCAGCGTACGAACTTCTTCTCTTGATTCTTCCGATGAAATCCACTGCGACTTTCCCGTATGGCATGCCGTTTTTCCATCCATGGACACTGCTGATTTGTACAGGACGAAAGGTTTCTTTTCTGTAATAAATTTCATGAAAACTTCATTTAAAACCCGCGCCTCTTTTTCCATCACACCAGTCGTCACGAAAATCCCCGCATCTTTCAGTTTCCGGATACCCTTTCCCGACACAAGCGGATTTGGATCCTGCATGGCAACCACGACACGCTCAAGATTCTTAGATGCGATGAGATCCGCACAGGGCGGCGTCTTTCCATAATGACAGCACGGCTCAAGCGTCACATAAAGAGTCGCTCCGGCGGGATCAGCCCTGCAATCGGCAAAAGCATTGACTTCCGCATGGGGCCCGCCATAAAATTCGTGCCATCCTTCACCGATGATTTCGCCGTCTTTTACAAGTACCGCGCCCACCATAGGATTCGGACGGGTATGTCCCATCCCGTTAGCCGCCAGCTCCAGCGCCCGCGCCATAAACTTTTTGTCATCATCGATCCGCATAAAAAACCTCCCGTCTTCAGGGAGGCTCTTACGAAATCAGAAAAACAATCTTCTCCCATCCAGACTGTACTGTCGGCTTTGGAATCACACCAAATCAGCCATACGGCTCGTGGGCTCAGGAAAACCTTTACCACCGGTCGGGAATCACACCCTGCCCTGAAGATACATAATTGGAAACACACAGACTGATGCCTGTATATTCCTTAAACCTATTCAATTATAGCAAACCCATGAATAAAATCAATAAAAATTCCGTCAACAGTTATCCAAGCCGGGAAAGCACAGCATCAAGCACTTCCTTTGAAATGTCATCCGCGCTCCGCAATCTGCCATTCGCCATGCAGGAAATACGCAGCCAGTCATAAGTTTCACAAAGTACCTGGTACGCATCACAGCACTTTTCAAGATATGCCGAATGCTGCTCATGGATATCCATAGACCCGCCCTGCTTTGCCCGCTCACGAACCAATTTTTTGGAAACAGCCGGCGGTACATCAAGAAGAATCACCACATCCGGACGGGGAAGCTCCAATTCTTCATATTCCATATGATCCAGCCAGGAAAGGAACTCTTTCCGCTTTCCTTCATCATCGTACTTCGTCATCTGGTGAACCATATTGCTCGTCGTGTACCGATCGGCAATCACGACCCCCCCGTTTTCATAGAAAGATTTCCACTTCATTCGAAACGAAGCAAAACGATCCACCGCATAGAGCATGGACGCCGCATAAGGATTCACATCCCCCGGCGCTCTGCCGAAATCACCGTTCAGGTACATTTTCACCAGCGCCGAGGAAGGACTTCCATAATCAGGAAAAGAAATATGCATGACATCTTTTCCACTCTTAATAAGATGAGCCTCCAAAAGTCCTGACTGCGTCGCCTTCCCGCTTCCATCAATGCCTTCAAGCACAATCAATTTCCCATTCATGATATCTCCCGTACAAGATCTTTTGTTTTCTATTTTACCATACTGTCCAATGGCGATAATCCTCTTCCACACGATAGACGATCTTGGATTTTACAACAGCTGAATAATTTTTTGAGTCAAGACGGATTTCTACACGTATCCATAATAAAGAACCGTGAACATAAAGAGTCCTTCTCTATATTCACGGATATCTTCATCTCCCCCGTTTGGGATTAAATTCATTCATAGCTTTGTCCACAGTGGTTTCTAACGCCCGTTCCACAGAATCAGCAGTATACTTCTTTGCGGCTTCGATACGTTCAATTTCTTCACCATAAGGCCGACCAAGAACATGCTCGATAACGGTATGCCCGTCCTTCGGATGTCCCACCCCGATACGGAAACGGACGAATTCCTCCGTGTGAAGGCCGGCAATCAGGGATTTGATTCCATTATGACCGCCGGCAGACCCCTTCTTTCGAATCCGTGTTTTTCCCGCCGGCAAATCCAAATCATCGCAGATGATATAAATATCTTCTGCAGGTATTTTGTAGTAATTGGCAATCGCTCCTACTGCGTCCCCACTGAGATTCATATAAGTCAGCGGCTTCACCAGAAGGATCTTTTCGCCGAACCTCACAACGGAGGCGATCTCCGCTTTCATGTCCGTTTTCCAGACATTCACAGCCCAGCGGCGGGCCAACTCGTCAATAACATCGAATCCCATATTGTGGCGGGTATGTTCATATTCTTTACCGGGATTCCCCAGTCCTGCCACCAATTTCATTTATCGAAAAGGGCGCTGACGGAAGCGTCATGGAAAATACGAAGAATTGCTTCCCCAAGGAGAGGAGCCACGGACAGCACTGTCAATTTATCCTGCATTTTTTCTTTTTCTATGGGCAGCGAATTGGTCACTACCAATTCTTTCAACACAGATTCTTTAATTCTTTCTGTCGCCGGATCGGTCAGCACAGGATGGCATACAGCCGCATACACACCGGCAGCACCGTACTCCATGAGTGCTTTCGCACCTTCACAAAGGGAGCCTGCCGTGTCTACGATATCGTCAACAACGAAGCAGTTTCTCCCTTTTACGTCGCCGATAATATTCATAACCTTTGCTACGCCCGGTTCCGGACGGCGTTTTTCAATAATAGCGATAGGCGCGCCTACGCGGTCAGCCAGATCTCTGGCGCGGTTTACACCGCCCAGATCAGGGGAGACGACCGTCAAATTTTCCAGATTCTTGGATTTTACATAATCGGCAAGCAGCGCTGCAGAAGCCAGATGGTCTACAGGGACATCGAAGAAGCCTTGGATCTGTCCCGCGTGGAGATCCATGGTCACCACTCTTGTAACACCGGCCGTTCCAAGCAGATCCGCCACCAGTTTCGCGCTGATCGGTTCTCTGCCGCGGGTTTTCCTGTCCTGGCGGGCATAGCCGTAATAAGGGACGACCACGGTAATATTACGTGCCGAAGCTCTTTTAAGCGCATCCACCATAATCAACATTTCCATCAGGTTATCGTTTACCGGTGAACCTGTCGGCTGGATGATGAAACAGTCTTTGCCACGGACACTTTCATTAATCATGACCTGTATTTCGCCATTATTAAATCTTCCGCACAAAGACTTTCCAAGCGGAACGCCGATATAATCTGAAATTTCTTTTGCAAGAGCCGGATGCGCGGTTCCTGTGAAAATTTTCAGTCTCGATGTACCTTCCATATCCATTTATGATGCTCTCCTTTTCTCCCCTGCGGGATCTCCGACAATAACTCCCCCATGCCGTCTTCATGGCAGCATTTCTTATATTATATACCCTTTCTCAAACAGAAACTATCCTGCTTGGACGGAAATATAAAACAGGCTAATCTTTATATGTATCTTCTTTTACCCAATTTTCAATATTCACCTGCTTTGCCCTGCCCACAGCAAGCGCTTTGGCAGGAACATCCTTCGTAATCGTCGAGCCCGCGGCGGTAAACGCCCTTGCCCCTATATGAACCGGTGCCACAAGATTTGTATTGCACCCGATGAATGCATGCTCATCAATCGTGCAGCGGTGCTTATTTTTTCCGTCAAAGTTTACCGTTACCGTTCCGCATCCGAAATTCACGTTTTTCCCTAAATCGGAATCGCCGCAGTAAATCAGGTGCGGCAGTTTCGTGCCATCGTCCACGTCGGAATTTTTCACTTCCACGAAATTCCCGATTTTAATATCATTGTGCAGACAGGTCTCGGGACGTAAGTGGACAAACGGCCCGATTTCATTATTATCTCCCAATTCACAGGAATGGGCATATACACGGTTTAAATGATTACCATCACCGCAAATCACATCGGTAAGCTGCGTATCGGGACCAAGAGTACAGTTTTTCCCTACTTTTGTTTTCCCCTGCAGCATTGTTCCCGGTAAAATCACCGTATCCTGTCCCACCTCTACATCCTGCTCGATATATGTACTGTACGGATCGGTGATTGTGACACCTGCCGCCATCAGGTCTTCCGCTTTACGGATGCGAAGGATGCGGTCAGCTTCTGCCAGCTGGATACGGGAGTTAACGCCCATTGTCTCGCTTGCATCTTCAGCTGCAACAGGAATCACTTTCCGCCCCGCCTTAATTAATATCTCAAACACATCAGTCAAATAATATTCACCCTGGGCATTTTTATTGTCTACCTTCTCCAAAGAATCAAGCAGTGCACCTGTTTTGAACACATACGTCCCTGTATTGATTTCATGGACAGCCAGCTGATCCGGCGTACCGTCCTTCTGTTCCACAATGGAAATCATATGTCCTTTTGCATCGCGGAGAACTCTTCCGTATCCGAAAGGATTGTCCATAATTGCCGTCAGGACAGCCGCGGCGCCGTCATGCCCCCTGCACGCACAGACGAGACCTTCTATCGTTTCCCTGCGCAAAAGAGGTGTATCCCCGCAAACCACAAGCACATACCCGTCACGATTATCTTTAAACAAAGGAACCGCCTGCATCACCGCATGGGCGGTCCCCAGCTGTTCCTCCTGATGGACGAAATAAATATTTTCTCCGGCAAGCCTTTCACGAACAAGTTCCTCTTTGAATCCCGTGACAACCACACATTTTTCAGATCCTGCTTTTTTTACCGTACGAATGACCTGCTCCGCCATAGGGACGCCGCAAACTTTGTGCAGAACTTTCGGCCATTGCGACTTCATTCTTGTACCCTGGCCTGCAGCCAGAACGACCGCCGTTAAACTCTCCATATTGCCTCCCGCCGTTTTTTACAACGCGCATATATTTTCAGAAAATAGATTGCCTCATAAAACAAGTTTTCCCAATTTATTTTAGCAAAACAGACTTGCTGCCGCAATACAAAAGCCGCGTGTCCGTTCTTCACCACGCAGCTCTTTATCACCTAACTTAAAACTTCAAGAAATAAGGTAAACGGTAATATTATCTCTTGACCCCCACTGGTATGCCTGCTCCAGGCTGTCCACACCGACATCGATAACATATCCTTGTATGGCTCCGCCGATATCATCACAAATGGCATAGCCGTATCCCTCGATATATACGATACTCCCCAGAGGAATCACATCAGGGTCTACTGCCGCATGCCCTTTCCCTGCATAGTTTCCTAAGGCGGTACGGCCGGAGCCGCCGCCGTCCGTCGGCGTGTATGCCGTAGATTTCATTTGAAATGATTTTTTATACTTCCCCGTAAATTTTGGCGCATTTTCCAAACGTTCCCACACATTGGTATCTGCCATTCCTGTCCTTTCCAGTTTTTCTTCCGCCTGCAATTTACGGACCGCCTCTGCTGTTGCCGCTCCGTAAATACCATCAGAACCACCAGGATTATACCCGTGCAGAAGGAGCCTGTTCTGTAATTTAACGACGCGCTTGCCCCGATCTCCTGCTTTTAACGTGCCGCCCGCAGAAGGAGCGCTTAACCCGCCGAGCAGTTTCCACGTAGCATCATCCACATTTCCTGTAACGGATAAACCATGTTCTTCCTGCAGTGCGCGCACGGCGCTTTCTGTGTCGTTACCGTAAATGCCGTCTGCTTCCCCGTCCAGATACCCCGCGCGGCGGAGCTTATTCTGTAATGTTTTGATCTCACTCCCGCGGTCACCTTTTGTATAATGCATGTCTTTTTTATTCTTTTGTTCCTTCTTTATTTCCTTTTTGTTTTCTTTCTTTGCCTCTCCCGTTTCTACCCCTCCCAAAAGGGAAAGTGTCTGTTCATCTACAGCTCCCGACACCGGAAGTCGGTGGTCTTTTTGGAACTGTTCCACGGCAGCCGCCGTATCCCCGCCATAGATACCGTCAGAAGCGCCAGTAAGATAGCCTGCCGCCGCAAGACGGTCCTGCAGTTCAGCAATCATATCCCCCCGATTTCCCTGGGCATATACGATCCCGCCTCCATCACGATACCCTTTCCCATCATCTTCTTTCAGCTTTGCCTGTGTGCTGTCATCTGCTTTTCCCGTAACAGGGAGTCCATGATCTTTTTGAAATTCCGATACCGCCTTCACCGTGGTCGATCCATAGTCGCCATCTACCGTACGCGCCAGATATCCCGCTTCTACCAGATCATTCTGCAAGGATTCCACAGCGGCGCCACGCATTCCCATATGAAGAATTTCTGCCGATACGGAGCCTGCCATACACAGCCATAAGGCCACAGCAAGTTCCAAAATATATAATTTACGCATTTCTTTTACCTCCGTAAAAAATTCATGTGTATTTTACCATGGACGATATTTTTTGTAAAAATTCCTCAGAATGAAATACCATTCAATACGCAAAAAACCGCGGTGAAGTCATCGCGGTTCTCATTCCTATTATTTTCTATACAGCCCCATGGCATGAATTGCATTTTCATACGTCACGCGGGCTTTCGCACGGGCGCGGACGGCACCGTCATCAAGAATGGCATCCAGTTCGGGGGTTCCTGTAAGCTCATCATATCGGGAACGAATCGGACTGAGTTCTTCTACTACCAAGTCAGCTACATCTTTCTTAAACGTGCCGTATCCCTGCCCATCGTACATCGTTTCTATTTCTTCAAAAGTCTTTCCGGAAATAGCCGAATAGATACTCATCAGATTGGAAACACCGGGCTGGTTCGCCTTGTCATAGTGGACATGCGCCATTGAATCGGTGACTGCCTTCTTTATTTTCTTCACAATTACATCTGCCGTATCCAGCATATGGATGGTTGCCCATTCATTATCATCAGACTTGCTCATTTTACCTGTCGGCTCCTGAAGGCTCATGACTCTCGCCCCGCCCTGGGGGGCCCACATTTCAGGAATGGTGAATACTTCGCCATACTTGCGGTTAAAACGTTCCGCCAGATCCCTTGTAATTTCCATATGCTGGCGCTGGTCTTCACCAACCGGCACGAGATTTGCCTGATACAGGAGAATATCGGCAGCCATAAGGGGCGGATATGTTAAAAGTCCCAGGGGAATAAACCCCTCTTTCTTTTCCTCTTTCTGTGCTTTTGACTTATACTGCGTCATGCGTTCCATTTCTCCCACATACGCACTGCAAATCATCATCCATCCAAGCATGGCATGCTCCGGTACTTCCGACTGGACAAAAATCGTCGCCTTCTTCGGATCCATCCCTGCCGCGATATAGAGCGCCGCCAGATTCCGTGTCCGTTCATGAAGCAGTGCCGGATTCTGGGGAACAGTAATCGCGTGCTGGTTTACAACACAATAGTAACATTCCGCTTTTTCCTGAAAAGGGATAAAATTTTTCAATGCCCCCAGATAGTTTCCTAAAGTTAAAGAACCGCTGGGCTGGATTCCCGAAAAAATAACATCCATTATGTATCTATGCTCCTTATTCCACAGTGACCGATTTGGCCAGGTTACGGGGCTTATCCACGTCATTGCCCCGTTTGATACCGGTATAGTATGCAAGAAGCTGCATAGGAATGACAGAAAGAATAGGGGCGATAAATTCGTCTACTTTCGGAATTCTCACGATTCCTGTAGTATATTTTTCAAGCTCATGATCATCATCATAACCGATTCCCAGTACATCTGCACCGCGGGCGCGTACTTCCTGTATATTGCTGTACATCTTAGCTCTCACATTATTCTGTGTTGCCACGGCAATAACCGGCGTTTCGGCAGAAATAAGAGCCAGCGTGCCATGCTTTAATTCACCGGCCGCATATGCTTCCGCATGGATATAAGAAACTTCTTTCAGTTTCAGTGCTCCTTCCATGGCAATGGCATAGTCAATAGAGCGCCCAAGATAAAAAATATCTTCTGCTTTAATCAGGCGGTCCGCCACCTCAGACATATGTTCCTTTTCAGTAAGCACTTCTTCAATCTGCTTTGGCAGCTCAAGCAGAGCGGCAGTCAGCTTCTTCACCAGTTCCAAAGAAATACTCTCTTTTACCTGCCCCATATAGAGAGCAAGCATCAAAAGGGAAACCAGCTGTGTAGTATATGCTTTTGTAGATGCCACGGCAATTTCCGGGCCAGCCAGTGTGTAAATGGCCACATCTGTTTCACGGGCAATGGAAGATCCGATGGAATTTGTCACCGCGATGCTCTGGGCGCCAAGACGCTTTGCTTCTTTCAGAGCCGCCAGTGTGTCGATCGTTTCACCGGACTGGCTGATAACGATACATAACGTTCTTCCCGTCGTCAGAGGACGGCTGTATCTGTATTCCGACGCGATTTCCACGGAAACCGGAATTTTCGCGAACCGTTCAATATAGTGCTTTGCCACCAGCCCCGCATGATATGCCGTACCGCAGGCAGTGATCAAAATATTGTCAATATTTTCAAGACTGTTCTTCGTCCAATTCAGCTTATCAAAAAACACAGTACCGTCTTTTTTCAAATGAATTTTTACAGTATCACGGACTGCTTTCGGCTGTTCATAAATTTCTTTCAGCATAAAATGGTCAAATCCGCCCTTTTCCGCCGCTTCCGCCGACCAGGTAACTTCCTGTACTTTTTTTGAAATAGGAAGACCGTCAGCACTGAACACGGAAACACTGTCTTTTTTTACGACCGCAATCTCCCCGTCATTCAAAATATAAATACGGCGGGTATAATTAATCACTGCAGGAATATCGGATGCAATGAAATTCTCATCTTCGCCAAGCCCTATAATCAGCGGATTATCTTTCTTTGTGCAGATAATCGTATCGGGATCGGCATCATGCATGAATACAAGAGAATAAGAACCATCGATTACAGCAAGCACCTTGCGGACGGTAGAGAAAAAATCACCGTCATCAAGCTCTTCCGCCAAATGGGCAACGACTTCGCTGTCCGTTTCAGACTTGAATACATGGCCTTTTTTCAGAAGATCTTTTTTCAAATCCATGTAGTTTTCAATAATGCCATTGTGAACGATGACAAAATGATTATTTTCATCCCCATGGGGATGGGCATTCACATCTGATGGTTTGCCGTGAGTTGCCCATCGGGTATGCCCGATACCGATATTTCCACGTAAAGGATGGGACTCCAGCGCCTTTTCCAAATTTACCAGACGTCCCGCTTTTTTCTCAATCTCGATTTTCCCATTTTCATACACGGCAATGCCTGCCGAATCATAACCTCTATATTCCAGACGGCGCAGACCTTCTATCAGGAAATCGGAAGCATTTCCATTTCCCACATAGCCCAATATACCGCACATAATATTTCCTCCTGCAAAACTCTAATAAATGAATCATTTATTTCAAAATTCAGCCATGTAATACTAAGTCATTATACCACAACCAGGCAATATTCAGTGTCCCGATAAGCTGCCGGCACCCCCGTTTTCTCAGAAAGAATTTATGATACCCTCCACATCCTGGAGTTCCGAAATACCTGCAAGAGCTGTCATAATACCGATAACAAACAATGCAGTAATCAGCATGCCGCAGAGAAGGAAAGGAGAAATACTGATAAAAAAGGCTTTCCCTTTCCCAAACCCGTAATTTGCACGGATGGCAAGAATGTCTAAGAAAAAGCTCCAGACAATAATAGCAAAGACAGCAAATCTGTGAATGCCGTCCAGGCCAAACTGTCCTATAAGAGAAAAGAAAACGGAAAAAGCATAAGGGATCGACGCGCACATGAACCCCGCCGTAATCCCTCTTGCCGTCCCCCGCCCGCCAAGGAGTCCGGAAATATAATCCACCACGGCACTGTGTAGCAAAAGGAGAGAGCCTGTCCCGACAAAAGATGCCAGAAAAGCCGTCACAAAACTTCCTGCCTCCACGGAAGAAAGGGCAAGAAGCAAAATCACGAACCCCCAGATGATACTGCTTTCTTTCATTTTTTCACCGGTAGTCACATCAGACATCGCGTCTGTGGGATGGGCAAGCAAACGGTATATTAAATCTAAAACTGTATTCATCATAGCTCCTTAACGAACAGAGGGCGCCGGCGTCTGGGAAAACGTGCCCCATATATTATCTGAAATGCTTTTTGCTAAACTCCTCACAGCACTGTCCATTTCCCCTGCAAGGATATTTTTCCAGGATGTTCCTACGGAATATCTTTTCACCGGTACACTGTCCCCTTCTATTCCGGCGACGCCTCCCGCATAATTCAAGGCATCATAATAATTCCCCATCGCATCAACCAGTCCCAGTTCCATAGCCTGCTGGCCGGTAAGAATCCGTCCGTCAGCCACACTTCTTACACGGCTTTCTTCCAGACGTCTTCCGTCAGCCACGGTCTTCACAAACTGGCTGTAAATATCATCCACCATGGTTTGAAGCATTTTCTGCTCGTCTCCTGTCATGGGCCGGTACATAGAAAGAATATCCTTATGAGCACCGCTTTTGATTTTTTCATTTTTTACACCCAGCTTACCCATAAGCTCTTCAACATTCGTATAATCCATGTACACGCCAATACTTCCTGTCAGGGTAGCGGGATTGGCAAAAACATAATCGCCTTTGCTGGCGAGCCAATATCCTGCAGAGGCACACATATCCCCCATGGAAACGACGATTGGCTTTCCCGCATTCTTAATCTTGTCCATTTCTTCCGCAATTTCCTGCGTTGCTCCCGTAGAACCGCCGGGACTGTTAATGCGGAGAAGGACGCCCTTTACCCGATTATCCTTCCGCGCCTGTTCCATTTCATACATCACCTGCTCGCTGGAAACGCCTTCTGACGCCCCCAGGAGAGTCCCATTGCGGGGACCGCCGTAAATAGTACCGTCAATACGGATTTCCGCCACATAGTCCTTACCCTTCCCGATGGCGGACGTCTTTTTCCATTCAGGCATAAAACCTGCCGCTGCAGCGGAAATAACAAGAACCGCCAGCATCACCATGATCCACTTTTTAATTTTACTATCCATTGTTAATCTCCTATCTTGTCATTCCATTATACCATCATCATGAATACAAGAAAAATCAAGCCAGAAAAAAAGGTTTCTCCAAAGATGTTTCCATCATTCAGCGAAACCTTTTCTGGTGACCGGTATGGGATTCGAACCCATACTCTCTGCGCTGAGAACGCAGCGTCTTAACCGTTTGACTAACCGGCCATGTGTTCCATATTATAACCGGCACTGACTGAAATTTCAAGTATTTTTTACATACATGGTTTCCGATCCCCCTTGTTTTTTTCATAGAGAATCAAAAGACCTTTCAAAGTAAGCATGGAATCCACCTTGTCAATCGTTCGGGATGCGCCCGCCATAAGCGTCGCCAGACCGCCCGTAGCAATGACCTTGATATCGTTTCGTTTCATTTCCGCTTTAATACGGGTAACGATTTCATCAATCTGTCCCACGAAGCCGTAGTAAATCCCTGCCTGCATGGCAGACACGGTATTTCGACAAATAATGGAATTCGGTTTCAACAGTTCGATACGCGGCAGTTTGGACGCCCGTTGGAAAAGGGCTTCCATGGAAATACTGATCCCCGGAGCAACAGCCCCGCCAAGATAATTCCCTTTTTCATCGATGACACAAAACGTTGTCGCCGTTCCCAAATCGATAACAATAAGAGGGCACTTATATTCAGCAATAGCGGCTACCGCATTAACGATACGGTCAGCCCCCAAATCTTTCGGGTTGTCATAAAGGATATTCAGCCCCGTTTTAATCCCTGGTCCCACAAGAATGGGATTCACGCTGAAATAACGGCGCGAAAGAGATTCAAGGATAGGAATAATCGGCGGTACCACTGTTGAAATAATGACATCTTCAATATCGGAAAACTGAAGTCCGTTAATACGGAACAGCGTTCCCAACACACTGGCATAGCCATCAGCAGTCTGGAGTGTATCCGTTGCCAGACGCCAGTGATTGAGCAATTCCTTTCCACGGTAAATACCACAGACAATATTTGTATTCCCTACATCAAAAGCAAGCAGCATTATTCATCGCCTCTCAGAATAAAGGTGCCTCCGGATCCGGATTTCCCCTCTTGGTTTATAAATCACGAAACCGTAATTTATCACATGTGTATCATGCAATAAAGACTCGATTCTGTCAAGCAAAAAAGGCAGAGGTCCGCCTTTCATTAAATTTATTCATTTAAAAAGAGTCCCGCGTTTCGGAGTGCTTTTTGTATACGTATGCCGCAGAATACACCGGCGGCCACTTTGATGAGATCAAATCCGATAAAGGGGAAAACGGTCATCGTAAGGGCTGTCCAAAGCGGCATTCCTTTCCCCAAACCAAGAGAAAAGTACATCATGAACCAAACTGTCCCCAACGCATAGCAAAGGATGAGCCCCAGAAGCGCAAATACTCCCTGGGTGAAAAAGCGGCTTTTTTCTTTAAGATATATCCCGCTGAAACCGGCCATAAGAATAAATCCGATATAATACCCGCCCACAGGGCTCAGGAAAATACCAACCCCTGCCTTGCCCATCGTAAGAATGGGAACGCCCAGTGCGCCAAGAAGAAGCCACACGGAAATGGAAACCGCGCCCCATTTCCAGCCAAGGACACCACCGGCAAAAGCACAAACAAACGTCTGTAATGTAACCGGCACCGCCCCGATGGGAAAAGCGAACTGGGAAAGTACCGCCATGATTCCTGCAAATAAAGCGGCACCCGACATATAATGAAATTTATTTCTGTCCATAAATTTATTTTACTTCTTTTCTGTTTTATCTTTGCGGAATTGGCGCATCTGCCGGACGGATGGAAACATCGCCTGCCATCACGCGACGGACTTCCCTGCCGGTATCCACCAGGAGGCAGCCGTCATCATCAATATCCACAGCTTTGCCGGTATAATTATCATTGCCGAAAATCACGCGCACCTCTTCTCCAAGAGTCACGGATAATTTCCGCCAGTCATCAAGTACACGGCCAAACCCTTCCGTCTGCGCCAGCTTATACTCCGCTTCCAGCTCGGCCAGGACGGCCGCCAGCAAATCCCGGCGGGACACATTAACCCCTTCGTTCAGGAAAGACGTCGCATGGCCGCGGAAATCTTCAGGGAATTCCTTTTCCTTCATTCCCGTATTGATGCCGATTCCCATAATAATATAATCAATCTTTTCCATAGAAGCCGACATCTCGCAAAGCATCCCCACCAATTTCTTCCCATGATAGAGAATATCGTTGGGCCACTTGATACCTGCATCAGCAAGTCCGAGACGGCGGATACCGCGGCAGACGCCTACTGCTGCAAGGAGCGTACTCTTTGATGCCTCCATCGGGAAAAACGTGGGACGAAAAATGACAGAAAACCAAATCCCTTTCGCAAAAGGAGAATAAAAATGCCTTGTAAGGCGTCCGCGGCCGGTCGTTTGTTCCTCTGCCACGACGATCGTCCCCTCTTCCGCGCCTTCCCTTGCAATCTTTTTGGCTTCTTCATTTGTGGACGGTGTCGATTCAAAATAAACCACTTTCTTTCCAAGCGTTTCCGTATGGAGAACACTGGCAATTTCCAAAGGTGTCAGTAAGTTCGGCGCATAAATCAGCCGATATCCCTTCCGTGTGCTTGATTCAAAAATATATCCCCTGCTTTTCAGAATATTGATATGCTTCCAGATTGCTGTACGGGATACGTTTAAATCTCTGGATATCTGTTCCCCCGACACATAATTTCCATTTGCTTTGCGGAAATACTCCAGTATTTCATTGCGCATAATATCCTCCTTTTCCTTTCAGAACTTTCCTTCATTATAATTTTCGGCAATCCCTTCGTCAACTTATTTCATTTACGACCTTTACATTAAAAAGAGAGCCGTTTTGGAGGCTCCCTTTCTTCTTTTTACAAAATGTAATTTGATGTATCCATATCCTTCGTGATTTCCCCAAGCTTTTGCCTCACATAAGCACCGTCAATGGTAACTTCTTTATTTTCCAGCTCAGATGCTTCAAAAGACAGCTCCTCCAGTACCCGCTCCAGAATCGTATAAAGCCGCCTCGCACCGATATCTTCCGTTTCCGAATTCACCGCAGATGCGATTTCCGCAATCGCACTGACAGAATCTTCCGTAAACGTCACTGTGACGCCTTCCGTTTCCAAAAGCGCCGTGTACTGCCGGATCAAAGCCTGCCGCGGTTCTGTTAAAATCTTCCGCAGATCCTCCTCTGTAAGGCTTTTTAATTCTACACGGATCGGGAACCGTCCCTGCAGCTCAGGAATCAAATCGCTCGGTTTTGATACATGGAACGCACCAGCCGCCATGAAAAGAATATGATCCGTCTTTATTCGTCCGTACTTGGTCTTCACCGTCGCCCCTTCCACAATGGGAAGGATATCCCGCTGCACCCCTTCACGGGATACGTCAGGCCCGCCGGATGCACCGTGTCTCCCCGCAATCTTATCGATTTCATCAATAAAAATAATGCCCCGTTCTTCGGCAAGCGCAACTGCCCTGTCACGGACAACATCCATATCCACCATCTCTTCGGCAGAAACCTCCGCAAGAACAGTTTTGGCCATGCGCACTGTCATTTTCCTCTTCTTCATCTTTTTCGGCATCATGGATGCGAATATTTGAGAAATCCGATTCGCCTGTTCATTGTCCGCTGTATCTTCAATGTTTCCTTTTTCTTCCAATTCCACTTCTATTTGACGGTCGTCCAATTCGCCGCTCCTGATACGGGCAAGCAGATCCTTTCTTCTCCCCCTTTCCCCTTCATCTGAAACACCTGTCTTCTCCGCCTTTTCCCCTAAAATAATTTCCATAGGAGATCTCGTTTCCTTTTTCTTTGCAGGCCACATGATTTCAGCAATTTTCTGCACCGCCGCCTCTTCCGCATCTTTCCCGTGACGGCCTGATTCCTGCTTCTTCACAAGGCGCACCGCTTCTTCCGCCAGGTCGCGCACCATAGATTCCACATCGCGGCCCACATAGCCGACTTCCGTGTACTTCGTCGCTTCCACCTTTACGAAAGGGGCACCCGTCAAAGCAGCGATACGGCGGGCAATTTCCGTTTTCCCCACTCCGGTGGGACCGATAAGAAGAATATTCTTCGGACTCACTTCACGGGCAATCTCTTTAGGAAGCCGGCTGCTGCGCCAACGATTCCGCAGGGCGACAGCGACAGACCGTTTCGCATCCTGCTGTCCCACAATGTATTCATCAAGATATTCCACAATTTTCCGTGGTGTCAGATCCTTCATCCTATTTCCTCCACAATCACATTATGATTCGTATATACGCAGATATCCGCCGCCACATGGAGTGACCGTTCCGCAATTTCCCGCGCCGATAAATCCGACACCGAACACAAAGCGCGAGCTGCGGCAAGAGCATAATTCCCGCCGCTCCCGATTGCCAGTATGCCGTCATCCGGCTCGATAACCTCTCCGCTGCCTGATACAAGAAATAAATGGTCGCCATCCGTCATAATCAAAAGAGCTTCCAGCTTTTGGAGCACCCGATCCCGCCTCCACTCTTTGGCAAACTCCACGGCAGCACGCACCAGATTTCCATTGCAATCAGAAAGTTTCCCTTCAAATTTGTCAAAAAGGGCAAATGCATCCGCCACGGAACCGGCAAATCCGGCGATGACCTTTCCATGATACAGGCGGCGCACCTTCCGCGCCGTATTCTTCATCACCACGGCATTGCCCATCGTAACCTGACCGTCACCGGCCACAGCCGTATGTCCGTCTTTCTTTACAGCCAGTATCGTTGTTGCAGTAAACATATTTCCTCCTTGTACTTCTATGGTTGACTTCCTTTATTATACTCCCGCGATAAAAGCCGTTCCCCCAAAAGAAACGGCTTTGTTCTATTTCTTTATAAATGCATCCAGAACGGACAATGCCCGCACCGCCAGCTTTTCATTCTTTTCTCTTTTCTTCACTCTTTCAGGCAAAGGAGGCAGCAATCCGAAATTCACATTCATCGGCTGGAAATCTTTTCCGATGAAATGAGAAATATAATGGCAGAGCGCGCCAATTGCCGTCTCCTGCGGGAATGCCCGCGGCTCCTTCCCCGCCGCCCGCGCGAAAGCGGAATAGGCTGCCGCGATTCCCGATGCCGCCGATTCTACATACCCTTCGACGCCTGTCATCTGCCCTGCAAAGAAGAGTCCCTTCCGTGCCCGCGTCTCCATGGTGGCTTCCAATAAATTGGGCGAATGGATATAGGTATTCCGATGCATCACGCCATAGCGGACAAACTCCGCACCAGCAAGTCCGGGAATCATGCCAAAAACCCGTTTCTGCTCGCCCCATTTCAGATGAGTCTGGAAGCCGACAATATTGTACATCGTATCTTCTTCATTATCCTGACGCAGCTGGACAACAGCATACGGTTCCTTCCCTGTCCGCGGATCAGGAAGTCCTACCGGTTTCATCGGCCCGAAACGCATCGTATCCTTACCGCGCTGCGCCATCACTTCCACAGGCATACACCCTTCAAAGACATTTCCTTCTTCAAACCCGTGGACTTCCGCTGTCTCCGCAGTCCTGAGCGCCTCATAAAATGCATTGTATTCCTCTTCGTTCATGGGGCAGTTCAGGTATGCCGCCTCTCCCTTATTGTAGCGGGACATCCGGTACACGATGTCCATATCAAGGGATTCTTTCATTACGATGGGCGCTGCGGCATCATAGAAGTGAAGTCCTTCACCGCCGCAGAATTTTTCTATGCTTTTTGCGAGAGCGCCGTCCGTCAGCGGCCCGGTCGCAATAATCACGATCCCTTCTTCCGGTATTTCCCTGATTTCTTCATTGACAAATTCAATCAGCGGATGACTTTTTATCTTTTTTGTCACTGCCGCCGCGTATCCGTTACGATCCACCGCCAGAGCACCGCCTGCAGGGACACGGTGGGCATCGGCACATTCCATGATCACCGACCCAAGCCGGCGCATCTCCTCTTTTAGAAGTCCCACCGCATTAGTAAGAGCTGCCGCACGGAAAGAATTGCTGCACACCAGTTCCGCACAATATCCCGTATGATGGGCAGGCGTTCCGATTGCCGGACGCATTTCCGCCAGCTTCACGGGAACCCCCATTTCCGCCAGCTGCCAGGCAGCCTCGCTTCCTGCTAAACCGGCTCCGATTACCGTAACCTTCTCCATCAATCACCGGCTCCTGTTTTGGTTTTCCCCGCCGCCCCGGCAGTCGTCTTCTTTGCAGTTGTTGTCTTTTTCTTTGCTGCCGAAGTTTTCGTTACAGTTTTCTTTTTCGGATGCGTTGTGCACTCGGGATTAGAGCAGATAAGCTCTTCTTCCTTATTTTTCCGAACCTTCTTTACCTTGATCGCGCCGCAGACAGAGCAGAACTCATTAACCGGTTCATCCCAGACTGCCATATCGCAGGCCGGATAACGGCTGCAGCCATAGAAATAACGTCCCCGCTTTGAGCGGCGCTTCACCAAATGCCCCTCATGGCATTTCGGACACTCTATGCCTGTATCAATAACGATCGCTTTGTTCTGGCCGCATTCCGGGCACTTCAGATATCTGCCGTACGGCCCCTGACGGTACACCATCTTCGCGCCGCATTTATCACAGTCTATTTCTGAAACCTCTTCTTTCTCCTCTCCTGTGTGATAAGGCTTGATATTTTTACAGGAAGGGAAATTCGGGCAGGCAAGATATTTTCCGTAACGGCTCATCTTCACAATCATATGGGCACCGCATTTTTCGCAGATTACATCGGATACTTCCTGATTTTCTTCCTTCGCTTTCGCTGCCTCCAGGTTGGCATTCTGCAGTTCCCTTTCAAAAACATCCCAGAACCCGCTCATGACCTTTTTATACGTTGCTTTGCCGTCAGCAATTTTATCCAACCAGGTTTCCAGCTGCGCGGTGAAATCCACACTGACAATACCAGCAAAATATTTCTTTAAAAGATCTGTCACTTTAAACCCGATATCCGTGGGAACAAACTGTTTTCCCTCTTTTTCCACATACTTACGCCTCTGGATGGTATCCAAAATAGGCGCATAGGTAGACGGCCTGCCTATCCCCTTCTCCTCAAGTGTCTTGATTAGGCTGGCTTCCGTGTATCTTGGCGGCGGCGCGGTGAAATGCTGCTCTCCTTCCGCCTTTGTATTGAGTACCGTATGTCCTTTATGGAGCGCCGGTAGAAGAGGAAGCTCTTCATTATCCTGCTTCTTTTCTTTTACCGTCCGGAGTACCGTAAATCCATCAAACAATATCTGCGTCCCTGTCGCGCGAAGTGTGTAAATGCCGCTTTGGAGCACTGCATTCGTTGCCTGGGAAATCTGGGGCGCCATCTGGCTTGCAAGGAATCGGTTCCAGATCAATGTATACAGCCGGAGCTGGTCACGGGACAAAACGGCCGCCAGCATATCCGGAGCAAACTGCAGATTCGTGGGACGAATCGCTTCATGGGCATCTTGAGAATCCTTCCCCCTGGCATATACATTCGGTTTAGGCGGCAGATAGTCTTTCCCATAAACACGTTCAATGTACGGCCGTACCTGCTTGATCATTTCATCGGAAATACGGGTCGAGTCAGTACGCATGTATGTAATCAGTCCTACATGTCCGTGCCCCGGTATTTCAATCCCTTCATAAAGCATCTGGGCAAGAGCCATCGTCTTTTTGGAGCCGAAATTAAGACGGTTGACCGCATCCTGCTGCATTGTGGAAGTCGTGTACGGCGGTTTTGCCTTACGCTGCTTTTTCGTTTTTGTGACCGACGTGATTTCTGCCGGTTGTTTTAAAATCCCTCTGACAACCCGATCCGCTTCCTCCGCATTATGGATTTTTGCTTCCTTCCCATCAACCTGCGTCAGTTTCGCTTTGAAGCTTTCCTTTTCCTCCGTACAGTAAATCCCTTCTACCGTCCAGTATTCCACAGGCTTAAACGCCTGTATTTCTTCTTCCCTTTCACAAATCAGACGTGTCGCCACCGACTGTACACGTCCCGCGGAAAGGCCGCGGTAAACCTGCTTCCACAGCCATGGTGAAAGCTTGTACCCCACAAGACGATCAAGCACGCGGCGTGCCTGCTGGGCATCTACACGGTTTAAATCAATCGGTTCGGGATGGAGTACCGCCTCTTTAATCGCCGGCGGCGTGATTTCATGAAAAGCAATACGCGCATTTGACCGGGGATCCACATCAAGAAGTTTCGACAAATGCCAGGAAATGGCTTCCCCTTCACGATCAGGGTCCGTTGCCAGAAGAATATCTTTCGACTTATTTGCCTCTTTCTGCAAATTTTCAATGACATCGGCCCGTTCCGCCGAATTAACATACTCCGGCTTGAAGTCATTTTCCACATCCACACCAAGCGTACGCTGCGGCAAATCACGTAAATGACCCATGGAGGCAAGCACCTTATAATTGGAGCCTAAAATACGCTCAATTGTCTTCGCCTTTGCCGGAGACTCCACGATAATCAGGTGTTTCCCCTTGGCATTCGGTTTCCTTGTGAAAAGTTTTTCCCCGGCAGAAGACCTTTTTTTCTTATCCTTCACAGTGATCGTAATCTGTATAGCCAAAATACCCTCCCTATACTACATGAAACACAGTATATATCTCATTTATATTATCCGCGTCCTGTTGTAATAAACCGGCCGGATCCTGTTTCCTTTATAAACCCTTTAAGCTGAAGCCGGAGCAGGAGCATCGTAATCTTCATCACCGACATTCCTGACTGCTGGAGAATATCCTCCGCCGTCACTTCCTCTCCTGTACAGCAGAAACGATACACCACTTCCTCTTCCAATGTCAACTGTTCAGGAGATTCCTTCTTGGAAGAAATACTCTTTTCGTTCCACCCGTATTCAGAAAGGATATCCTCGTAGGACGTACAGCAAATCGCCCCGCTCCGTATCAGATGATTGGTTCCTCTGCTCGAATCGAGCCAAATATTTCCCGGAACGGAAAAGACATCCCGTCCTTCTTCCAATGCAAAGTCGGATGTAATAAGGGCACCGCTCCGTTCTGCCGCCTCCACCACAAGGATACCCCGGCTCATTCCCGCGATAATCCTGTTCCTCGCGGGAAACTGCCTCCCCAGAGGCGGCGTCCCCGGCGGGTATTCAGAAATAATCGTACCGCCATTATCAATGACTTTTTGGAATAAATTTTTATTTTCCGGAGGATATACATGATCCAGCCCGCAGGCAAGCGCCACCACCGTCGGACTTTCTCCGCGCAATGCCCCTTCATGCGCAGCGCTGTCGATCCCCCGCGCGCCGCCGGAAACCACCGTCACTCCATTTTCGGCCAGACCGCAGGCTATCCGTTCTGCCGTCTGCAAACCATAAGGTGTCGCTTTCCTCGAGCCTACAATCGCCACCGTCTTCTCAAAAACAGGATCATTTCCTTTATAAAATAAAACAGCCGGAGGATTTGCCGTCGTCTGTAAAAGTGGGGGATACAAATCATCCTCCCATGTCACGCAGCGAATCTGCAGCCGGTATAACTTTTCCCCTATTTCTTCAGGCTCCGTTTCTTTCCGGTACGCCAAAAAAGACGCTTCCGTCTTCCCCTTCAGCAAATGAGATCCCACAATCTCCCTATCGGAAGCTTTCCACACATCTTCCGCCGTTCCGAACGCCTCCATGAGAGTCCGCATATGTTTGGCTCCCAGCCTTGGACAACCTGGGAGCGCCGCTGCAAATATATCCATCATGACCTCCGGGGAAGCATATTTCTGTAACTGAGCGCTTCCGCCACATGCTCGGGCTTAATCTCCGACGTACCTGCCAAATCGGCAATCGTACGGGATACTTTAATGATGCGGTCATAACTTCTCGCGGATAAATGTAGCTTTTCAAAAACCTCACGGAGCAGCTCAGACCCCTCCGCGTCCAAACGGCAGGTCTCCCGAAGCTGGCGGTGCCCCATCTGCGCATTATTCTGCATATGCCATTCAGACAACCGTTCCGACTGCATGGCCCTCGCCGCTGCCACACGTTCCGCAATCCGTGCCGAAGATTCCCCTTTAATCGTTGCCGTGAGCTCACTATACTTCGGCCGCATCACCGACACATGCAAATCAATCCTGTCCAAAAGAGGGCCGGAAATCTTTCTGCCGTAACTCCGTATTTCTCCATCACTGCAGGTACAGGGATGGTCAGGATCGCCAAGATATCCGCAGGGACAAGGATTCATTGCGGCAATCAGCACAAAATCGGAAGGATATACAAAAGATGCATTTACCCTTGAAATATGCACCTCCCGATCCTCCAGCGGCTGCCGGAGAACTTCCAGCACCGCCCGTGGAAACTCAGGAAGTTCATCTAAAAATAAAACACCGTTATGGGCAAGCGTCACCTCGCCGGGACGGGGAATCGTACCTCCGCCGATAAGCCCGGCCATGGAAATCGTATGATGAGGACTGCGGAACGGACGCTCACGGATGATATCCTCCGCCTTGAACAGTCCGGCCACCGAATAAATCTTTGTCACCTCAAGAGCCTCCTCCCGCGTCATCGGAGGAAGAATCGTTGTGATGCGGCGTGCCAGCATCGTCTTCCCTGATCCGGGCGGCCCCGTCATAAGGACATTATGGGACCCTGCTGCCGCTATTTCCATAGCACGCTTCGCCATAATCTGTCCCTGCACCTCGGCAAAATCCACATCACTCAACTTAGATTCCGCCGCTTCCCGCCGCTTGGCAGGAGCCATCGGGCTATGCCCCAAAAGATACTCCACCAGTTCGCCAAGTGTCCTGGGTGCGTATACAGTCACATTTTCACAAAGAAGAGCCTCTCCGGCAACCGCGGGGCTCATAAAAAAAGTAGAGATCCCCGCTTCCCGCCCGGCAAGAACCATGGAAAGCACACCGGGCACCGAGCGTATTTCCCCCTGCAAAGAAAGCTCGCCGATAAACATCACCGATGCAAGAACCTCCTTCGGAATCACCCCGCTTGCCGCCAGCACCCCCATGGCAATCGGCAGATCAAGACAGGAACCGTCCTTCTTCAAATCCGCAGGCGCCAAATTCACTGTCACCTTTTCGATAGGAAAAAAATATCCGGAATTCCGTATCGCCGACTGGACACGCTCCTTCGACTCCTTCACGGAAACCGCAGGCAGCCCGACAATATCAAAAGCCGGTGACGCACGGCTGATATCCACCTCCACAGTAATCACATGTCCATTCAAACCAAACGTACATGTCCCAAACACCTGCGCAAACATAGCATCTCCCTCTCTCAGAACGCATTCCTCGTATGACGCAACCGCACCGCACGCCCCGGCGCCATCATGACTTCCACCACATCAAAACGGATCCGGATATCACGCAAATGACGCGCTAAAAGAAATACCTCCGCCGTATAACGGATATGCCGCTGCTTATACACAGTCACCGCTTCAATCGGCTCCCCATACAAACGGCTCCGCCGGGTCTTCACCTCGACAAATACAAAAACGCTTCCGTCCTTCATGATGAGATCGATTTCCCCATGTTTACACCTGAAATTCCGGGTGACCAAAGTCATCCCCTTCTCCTCCAGGTACAAACAAGCCCGATCCTCACCCATCCGTCCGAAAGCTGTATTTCCCATAGCGCCTCTCTATTTACCACTCTCTTCCTTTCTTATTATTGTAAGTAAAAAGAAATGCAATAGTCAAATGTGATTTAAGATGCAAATCACGAAATTGGTTCATTCTGTAAATAAATCTTCTTCATTAAAAACTGAACGATCGCGCCATTTTATATAGCAGTTAATGTAAAGAAGCCTTAGCCTCCCCGCCAGATAAAGGGCAAGGATTCTAAGACTTTTTCACCTGTCAGCATTGTAGAAAAAGATAACAGGAAAGTCAAATTTCTAAGCTTCCTATGCGGCAGTTAACATCCCTCAAACTTTGTGCCGAATAGTGTTTCCTTTCTAAACTACCTATGCGTCAGTTAACCAAAAAAGACCGTTCTTTAACGCCTGCGGACGTTTCTAAACTACCTATGCGGCAGTTAACAGGAACATGTTCAAGACTAACTGGACGGCAGTTTTCTAAGCTGCCTATGCGGCAGTTAACAACATATGAATATGTCCTACCGTACTATCTACTTTCTAAGCTGCCTATGCGGCAGTTAACAAGTGAGAGAAATCATGAAGAGAAGATAACATTTTCTAAACTACCTATGCGGCAGTTAACCCGTCTTTTCGCATCCCCCACTGCTTATTAATTTTCTAAACTACCTATGCGGCAGTTAACAGGAACATGTTCAAGACTAACTGGACGGCAGTTTTCTAAACTACCTATGCGGCAGTTAACGCCAGTGACAATAAGCCCGGATGGGTGGCAATTTTCTAAACTACCTATGCGGCAGTTAACACGCTGGAAGACGGTAAAACTGTCATTTTAGATTTCTAAACTACCTATGCGGCAGTTAACAAGTTTCTTCACCGTCCGGGCCGAGGATCTTCTTTCTAAACTACCTATGCGGCAGTTAACATCGGACTACTACTGCCCGAAATGCGGAAAAATTTCTAAACTACCTATGCGGCAGTTAACCGAAAGTGGAGGAACTCACGGCAAAAGGTACATTTCTAAACTACCTATGCGGCAGTTAACAGAACGGAACACTGAAAGGGGGTGATGATAATTTTCTAAACTACCTATGCGGCAGTTAACCGAAGTCTACACCGAATCCGTCGGGTGTGTTCTTTCTAAACTACCTATGCGGCAGTTAACCTCTGACAAAATCGGGAGGTACAGGAATACCATTTCTAAACTACCTATGCGGCAGTTAACACGTTCTTCTAAGTCAGGATATCTAGTATTATTTTCTAAACTACCTATGCGGCAGTTAACAAGGAGATACGATTGCAGATTTATTGGTGGTATTTCTAAACTACCTATGCGGCAGTTAACTTTTCCTAAAGCTCGAATATCTTTGCGGTATTTTTCTAAACTACCTATGCGGCAGTTAACAGTCTCCTTCTTCATGGGATTCAATTGTTCCATTTCTAAACTACCTATGCGGCAGTTAACAATGTTTATGCACTGTGCTGCACTCTGTTAGATTTCTAAACTACCTATGCGGCAGTTAACTATAAACAATTCTCACAAGTTCACTATATGGTTTTCTAAACTACCTATGCGGCAGTTAACTGAATAAGTATGATAAATTCATTATTAGTATCTTTCTAAACTACCTATGCGGCAGTTAACAAGTCATTGATGAACCGTTTACTTGCCGTATTTTTCTAAACTACCTATGCGGCAGTTAACGTGGTTCTTCTCCAGACGCTTCGTCACATTCTTTTCTAAACTACCTATGCGGCAGTTAACGGATCTATTCTTACTGATGCTGATCCCAAACATTTCTAAACTACCTATGCGGCAGTTAACTCTTAATTAACGGCAGTTTTGGTATTGCGGTATTTCTAAACTACCTATGCGGCAGTTAACTTAAGATGAATCCGACAGAAGATAATGATACTTTTCTAAACTACCTATGCGGCAGTTAACGATGCCGGAGCGGAAAAAGAATCCGACAGCACGTGCGCTTATACATCTTTTTCCCACTTTGACCCAAATTTATTCCTGCCTTGAAATATATTGATTTAATCGCATTTTTCAAACGCCGTAAAAATTTGGGTTAAAATTCCGGAACGGTTCTGTTATTACTTAAACCATAGGTTCCGCATTCTGTCAAGACGGATTCTTTTTCTACCCGCTTTTTTATAAAAAGGCTAAATGTTCCTCCGCGGGAAAGGCTTTTCATCTGTATGTACGGCAGTCTGACAGATTTTCTCTTTCCTTGCAGAAGCCGGGCAGCCTCTTCGATCGTTACTCCCGGATGTCTTTTTGCATAGCGTCTCGCTTTCACCCAGATTGAACCTTCCGGTTGGTACCTGCTATACACGGCATACCCCCGCAGCTTGCGCTCCGGCACTTTCCTTATGCTTGTACAGTGCACATAATCAAAGAGGCGTCCCAGTACTTTGGATAGGTTGAGTCTTTCCAATTCTTGTGCTTCCGCAAAGACACGGATTTTTTCTCCCAGACCTGTTTCCCTGTATTCGGGAAATGAAACGGCATAGGGGTTATGTCCGCTTTTATTTTTTTCATCTGCAAAAGCAATATGGAGCTGGGTAAACACTTTGGTCCAAAGGAAGGCAAGCGATACTTCCGCACACGGGAGCAAGGTGATTTCCTGATAGTATTCCATGGCTTATTCCTTTTCGCTCTGACCAAAAACACCGCCGCGGACGAGAACAGCCATGACATAGTTTTTGTCATTTTCATCGTCCGGTTCACTGCCGGTTGACCACTGATCAAACAGGGTATAAAAATCTTTTTTCTCTTTTGGTGTGCGGTAGGCTTTCCCAAGAGTGGTGACCGCACCATAGGGTTCAATGGCAATCGGTATCCGTCTGCCTTCTTCCTGAGGATACCAAGTGTCGACGGTTCTGATGGCATTGCTGAGTTTCTGCGAGTGCATAGCGGCCGTACCGTCCACATGGTAAAGAACCTTGCTCTTCTTGCCTTTTCCTTTATCAAGAATCAGTTCTTCGCTGGGATAAATTTCCTGTCCTTTTCCCATAAGTGCGAAGGCTTCCACTTCGATCAGAAGGGATGACCTCTTTCCACAGAGAGTTTCGGCAATAAAAGATGCCAATTCTTCCACTTTTTCACGATTCTTATCAAAATCCTTCAAGCTGAAATCATAAATATTAAATATCCATTTTTTATTTTCTTCTTTTATGGATACAATGACCTCCGCTTTTTCCGCCCCTACACGATTTCTCCAAAGGAAGCGTCCATTGGCTATATTCATCGCATAACGGGCTGACAGCTCTTTAAATCCGTTCTGCTCAATAAATTTCTTTCCTATTTCTTCTATCTTTTTATGATGAGTTTCGTTATTGCATGCAGAAGGATGCTCTACACCGGAAAGGACTTTGATTGTAAAGGATAATTTCAATGTGTCATCGTTTAAAGAAATAGAAGCACTGTCTACGGTCTGCAGATTTGCTTTTTCCACTTCCGCATTCAATTTCATGGGATCATTTTTTACACTATCCTTCAATCGGTTGGAAATGGTTCCTCTTACAGATTTTTCTACCAGCATAACGGGACGGGCTGTTTCATTTCTTTTTTCCCAGGTTGTTCCATACATATAGCCATCCGATAAAACAAGTTTCTTTTCAAAAGAAAGTACAGATGCCAGATTTGATTCTTTTTTCGCCATTTTCATTTCCTCCTGATCATTCCTTATTTTTACAAAGATATAATTGATTGGTTTCTTCATAGGCATAGTGCCACATCATTTCATCTATGTCACGGAACCGATGAGCCATCTTAAATTCACCAAGGGTGACTATGCTTTCTGCAAATCGATGGGGCGTATCCGGATCCCGCTGATTTTTCACTTTCCCCAGCGGAGACAATCCCTTAAATCCTACAGCAAGCGGCGCAATCCATCCGGCCGCCGCCTTTTCATATTTCCAGTCTGTTACCTTACCGGATTCATCTTTTTCTGCCATCTGATGTACTTTCAGATAGTGAAGCAGCCTGTCCAGACTGTCTTTTCCTTCCAGCTCTTTCGCTTCCATGAGATCCCTGCGCTCAATAGGTATATAACCGGGCATAAGTGTGGAAATCACTTTCCTAACTGATATAGGATTGTCTTCATTTATACGCATGACTTGGATTTTTCTAATATCCAGTATGTCTCCCCCCGCCATTTTCATCCGGGGCAATATTTCCTTTACTGCCTGTTCCAATAATTCCATGTTATTCCCGTCTACCCTTTCGGCCTCTATCAGAAGGGATACGGAAAGATGGATTCTCGCATCTTCAATAAATGACGGTCTTTCTCCTTTTTCATTAAGTGGATTTGCCGTTCCTACAAGGGAATTCACATAGTCTCCGAGTCCCTTATAAATCTGCAGATTTGTCTTGTGATATGATACCGCTGTTTTTACAAGTCGTATCCCCTCCAGAGCCGGCTCCCTCCTTTCTCCCAACTTTCGTTCCAGTGCATGGACTGCACCGAGCCATGCTGTCATAGCAGGTACTCCGATGGTTAAGGTACTGCTCATGGCATTGGCATTATGAATACGCAGATGGGATATAAGCAGATATGCTTTCATGACAAACTTCTCACCTCCTCCATAAGAACCTCTATCATTGCGTGCCGAATATATTTCATTTCCTCCTCGCCTAATGATACACGCTGTTCTTTTTTAATCCTTCTATATTTGTAAATAAACCATTTTGCAAAATACTTCCCTGTTTCCTTTGCCCATTCATCTGTCCGTTCCTCTCTATATTGTTCATCAAGCCATATTTTCTGGATCTGCGGCAGATTAAGGAACTCCTCGCCATTGCTCCAGCCGGCAGGCTCTTCCCGTAAACGATAACAGGACTGCAGTATGACATCAATCAGGTCACAGACCAGTGCTTCCCTCTTATTCCGAATTTCCGCATTATTCCGTTCCATGAGAAACAACTCATGCAGATTTCGGAACAGGAAGAAATAGGCCCGGTATGGCACTGTTTCCTCAAGGAAATTACGGTGGGGGCGACGTATTTTTTCCCCTTCCAGCAGAGCCGGCATAGACATGAGCAGATCCGCTTTTCCCGCTACCCGTGCATTAAAGGCGCTGATATTCTGCGCTTTCGTTCCCCCAAAGCCGATGACTGTCCTCTCCATGATTTCATCACATGCATTCCCATAAAACTCGCTTTTCTCATTACGGCAGTCAAACCTGTGCTGCCTCATATTCCTGCTTCTGCCGTTCAGCACTTGCAGAAGGCTTGAGGACGGCAATACGGTCAACAGATGATACGTCCCTTCTCCGGCAGGAAAGTAAATCTGCCGCAGCCTTCCGTCCGTCGCTGCCGGATCGGCAGTCGCCATCATGCGTTCCACTTCCTGTCTCATGGTATCGAAGGATACGCCCAAAGATTCTACTTCTCTCCTAACGTTTTCATCATTTTCATAGATATGCTTCCATAATGGTCTTCCGTCATCCAATGCATAAAGCAGCAATTTCGCTGCGCCCATGTAAGCGGCAGAAGAATATACGATATCCGTTTCACAGTCCACATTTTCCGTCAGTACATAGGCATTTTGTCCCGCTTTATTTTTTCTCTGCAAATACACTTTCACATCGGGATGGGTAAATTTCCCGACATGTGTCGCCATATCGCATTTGGAAAGCAAAGAAACCGTATCCGCCAGCCACTGCTGCGGCGTTTTCTTTTTCCCTGCAGCCGCTTCCGATATGTACGCTGTCAACCCGCTCAAAATCATCCCTCCTGTCTGTTTTCTTCCGTTAACTTGAACATACCTAACTGATCTGAATATTTCCATTCATCCACTGTACTGGATTTCCCGTAGGGTATAGTGATTTCTCCATATCTGCAGGAAATCTCATTCATCTGCACATCCTCCGGCACATCACTTGTATCTGATACGTACCGCCTCAAGGCAGCTTCATAATCACGAATAATCCATAACCGTCCCTCCATTCCCTCTGTCATACCACTGTAGTCGGTAATTCCTACACTATCTGAAAGCAAAGTCTTCTCCTTTCCCTCATACACAAGAAATTTTCGTTTCCCCTCCTCATACACCGCGCAGGCCTTGATTTCTTCCCCATAACTTTCACGAAAGCGGCTGCAGCCTTGCGGAAGTGCCGTCATCCACCAGTATTCTTCCATCCATCCGTGCATACACTGCGGCCCGCAATCTTCCTCGCAGTTAAAATCCATCATGCTCGCATGTTCCAGATCAGAGAGTTTTGAGAAATATCTTTTATCATCCGGACAGAATTGCTCCTTATCCAGCATTTCCGGTTTTAAAATTCTCGGTACCGCATCAATCCTTCTGCCCAGCTCTTCTTCATCCACAAGATCATGCATGTCATAACTGTTCAATTTCCGCTTTTCGGTTTCATACCCGGGTTTGCTGTAAGCCAGCTCTTTTCCCTGCCAGGCTTTCAGATTATATGCCATGATTGCCATATTCTTTTTTTCAAGCGTCCCTGAAACCGGCTGACGATGACGAAGAACACGGCCGGCAAGCTGTATGATGGATCGGTACGACGACGGCTCCACCACTGCCCAATCGAAGTCATGATCACGGCCGACTTCCTCCACTGGTGTTGCTACAAGAATAAATATGATATTCTCCTCCGGTGTGCTGTCCAGATGCTTCCGCACGGTTTCATCCTGAAAATCCACTGTGGCAGACTGCATTTTTCTTGTGAGCACCTTGTCCAGATACCGCTCCTGCTCATGACGGAGAAGAAGGATCTGCCTGCTGTGGTAAGTCATCACTCGGACAGCTGTCCCCTCGCTCCATCCGCATTTCATGAGGTACAGGCTGACTTTCACACAGGGTGTGATATTTGCCACACGAACCACACCGAAAGAAACCCTCTTCTTTGTTTTCTTATCAATAACATGGTGATTTTCATGCAGTTTTTCTATGGCTTCTCTTATATTTTCAAAATAGGAAGTCTCTTTTGTGGCGTCAGTGTCATTATCATCCGCTCCGCAGGGCTGTATATATCCCTTACGCTTTACCGGCTCTTTCCCCAGATTTTCCACTCGTTTACGGATAAATCGATCGTGAATCTTTCGATAAGCTGAATCATCCCCGCTGTCCATCGGTTCCACATCTGTCCTGAACTCATCACAAAGCACAAGAGCACACTGTTTTTTCCCCGTAAAGAAGGAATTGTAACTTTTCAGTCCTGCCTGATATGATCTGTACAGCCCTTCCGCCAGATCAGGCGGTATCGTCGCTGAAGAGATCGCCACATTTCTTCCGCACAATCCCGCCAGATGAACAAGCCTTGCTATGGCGATGAGATCCTTGGAATTGAAATCATCAATTTCATCAATCACCAGATCCGATGACATCAGCCGCAATGAAGGCAAAATATACCTTCCTCCCCGTGTCGTCTCCACAGCCCCCATCATATGATCGATAGTTGCCGCAAGGACAGGCTTGTATAGAAAGGCTTTATTCTTTTTTGATGTCTTTTGATTTACCGCCACTCCTTTTTTATCTGTTTTATTGAAGAAGATATCCAGAAACCGGGACTGCTCCTCGCTTTCCGTATCCACATACTCCAATTCTTCCGGCAGCAGCGGCTCTTCCGATAAATACCCCTTTCTATTTCCCTTTTTCTCTTCCTCTTTCTCTTTATCTGCTTCCTTATTTTCCTCATGCAATTTGGTTACGGCACTGGAACCGATAAGGACGGCCAGATCATTCCTGTCCAAATGTATCCGTTCCCTGTATTCATCACCGGTCTGCAGCGTCAACGTACGGAGGCCGAGGGCAAGGATATACCGGAGCGATTTTCCGTCCGTCGATACAGCCTGCATGATCTTTGCATTGGCAAACGTTTTGCCGCAGCCGGTGCTTGCCATATTGACTATAAAATACCTGGCACCATCCCCATTCTTCTCCCGGAATGCTCTGATTTTCTCGACAACTGTATCCTGCCATCTGAAAACTGCCGGACTTTTCTTTGCCAACGCCTTTACATCATAGACGCTCTCCATCTGATCACTGAAATAAGGAAGTCTGTGGGCAATATGGGTTGCCTGTTCACAGACCCTAACCAAATGTTCCTCCAGAAACTGCTTTTTCTTTCCGGTTTTACCGTCTGTATTCGCCCATAAATCATTTTTTGCCCATCGGCCCTTATCTGTTTCCTCAGGCAGGGAAGAAATATAATGATCCGCCAGCATAAGAGACAATCTCGTATAGTGGGCGATAGCCCTGAAAGATGGTTTATATGTTTCCCCTCCCATAATATCCATCAGTCTGTCATAATCATTTAATAATCGGCCGCACCATTTTTTTATGGCCTTCCGCCAGGCTGCCGCATTCTCCACAAGGAGTCCCTCCGGAAATACAAAGCAGCTCCTGCGGCACATAATAGCCTCCTCCGCTTCACTCTCATATCCCCAGCACGCATTCAGACTGGAGAATATACTGTGGAAACTTTTTTTCTCTACATTCACCCAGCCATCCTTATCCATAGACGGCAGCCTGTGATGAGACAAGATCAACCACATCAAAAATTTTGCAATCGGCGGCAAATGTGCTGCATCCAGCTTTTTCATATCTGCCTGCCCGTTTCCTTTTTCGTCAATTTGCAGATTCTTTTCTATATCCTCTGTCTTTATCGTTCCTTCGGCCAGTACTTTCAGCCATTTTCTGTCGTCTTCCTCCGCACCTGCAGCAAAAACAAGCGCTTCAAGAAGCTTGCAGGATACCCATTCATGACGGAAGGGATCCATTTTCAATGTTTTTTCATCCAGTTTCTTCTGAAATAACGCTGATGCCTTTCCCCAGTCATGAAAGAGTGCCGCCACCGCTGCCAGCGCTTTTATCAACGGCAGATACTGCCAGTCATTTTCCCACTCATGGTGAAGAATTTCCTTTTGTGTGGAGTGGACAGGCACGATGCCTTCTTCATTAAACATGTCCCGCTTCCCTACAATCCAGACCAGCTCGCTATGGCTCCGTGACCGGATCCAATGACACGCCACTGCTGTACTTTTGGTAGCAGTCCGTCGCAAAAGCGCCTGCACCGTCAGCAACCCCTCTTGCGTAATGACCGTTTTCCACGTATCATTCCCAATTCTGTCTGCAAAACTATCCAGAATCCTCCGCACCGTATAAATAGCCTTCTTCTCGCTCCTGCTCGTAAATATGACCATCATGACCGTTCACCGCCCGCATATAGTCTGCTGCACCGTTTCACTTCATCAAACATAAAATCCAGCGCCTTATGTTCGGTAAACTTCTGTAAGCAGATCTGCCTGAACTCTCTGTCTCTCTGCCCTCTCATGGCACAGATAAAGCTCCATGGCAGGACGATGGCATCCTTGATCAAATCCGCCACATCAAAAACAAGAGCGCCTCGTCTTGTCTTACCATGCATCACCGCGAAGCCGTGAGGAATACCAAGTACCCAGAGAGTCGTTGCCGCCAGTCCGTACGCCAGATAATTCCCATGATCCAGAAGCCTGTTCGCAGGCTGGTCAGAATTACGCGCCCTCCTGAAATCGACTGTTTCCGTATTCTGTGCCGCGTACCTGTAGAGCTTTTTTGTGAATTCCGCCTCCGCCGCCAATACATGGGTCACACCCCCGCTATTTCCATGCGGCTCTTAAAAACGGAAATCGCTTCTTCTGTCAAAGCATCATCGGTAAAAAAACCTTCATCGGCCAATTCATTGTCTTTATCCCAGACTGTCTGCAGAAAACGGATACGCTTTTTCTGGAACTCCTTTGCCACAGCAAGACGTTTCTTTTCATCAAACCAAAAAGACAGCCACCCCTGCACATATTCTGTCGGCCTGTACTCACTTTGCGGATTCAGCCACTCCACCTCCGTACCGGCAAATAACGGTGTAGCCCCACCACCGCAGAAACCAACAAGTACACCGGCGCCGCTGAGCAGCCGCATTGCCGCCTGTGTCACAGAAGTACCGCTGCCCAAAAGAATTACTGTTGTGTTGGCAATCGGAATATTCCAAAACAAGTTCTCTTTTTTCGTCTCCGTCAAATAAACAATACGTCCATCCTTCTGCATGATCCTGCACTTTTCAAGATAATACAGATTCGCCCGTTTAGAATGAAGAATCGTTTTCAAATCCGACTTGACAATATCCTCTATCATCAGAAACCTCCGTCAAATACATCCTGCAATGACCGTCTGCCAATCAACAGACCTATGATTTTCTCATGAAGCTTATGCTATTTTGAAACTCATTATCCTCCTTTTCAGAACCATAATCCATACCGGCTGCAGATCACTCTGGCATTTCCCCTGATACAGCAGGATAACTCCTTACAAAGGATTGTTCCGCCCCAACCTCTCAAATGTTATTTATCCTTGGCAGAATCTCCTGCCAAGATACTCTTTTAATACCGCTGTGTCATACCTCCTGAACTGCCTCCCCCTTGGTGAGCACACACGGCGCGCAACCGCCAATACCATGTCTGAGTTATAATGGGCTGTCTTTCGTACTTGCAATTTCCCTTGCATCGTCCCCTGTTTTCGGTCAGCCAGCCGATAGCTGACCACCACTCTTTCATCCAATTCACCATGCTTCAGGATGAACCTGATATGCATGCCTATACTTTGTTTCGTCGTTTGAAAAAGCTCCGCTATTTCCTTTTGTGTCAGCCATATCGTACCATCAGCCACCAGTAATCTCATTTTTTCCACAATGTCATCTGTATCATTTATGTTATGTTCCATTTTTCTCCTCTCCTTAATTCGCTGTTCATGAACTTTTTCAATCGTCATTATTTTCTTTTCCTCTTTAAATGCGTGAATAATTCTATACATGGATTTATAAAAATAGTCGAACCACCTTTCCAAAATAGGCTGCCTATGCGGCAGATAATAATCATTCTATATATTTTCTAAGCTGCTGATCCAGCAGTTGTCTATATTGTACACCATGATAAAAATAAACAGCAACCACAAAATGTTCTTAGCATGGATACATTTGCCGTACTGCTTTTTCTATAGCTCAGCTTCATGAATATTTTGATCATTCTTACTTTTCATTATCCAAAACCTTCAGTTTTTTCATTCTTTCAGTATTCAAATTCTCCAAAGAAAATAATTAGGTTCTTGCCAATTTTCTAAGCACGACCATTCGCTCTTTCTGATTAATTTTTTACCAATTAAAACCGTATTACAGCTTTCCATATTCGCAAGGGTCAATGGTTCATACAAATTTGCATAATCCCTCATGCTTCTTTTCAGACCCGGAGTTTCCTCACACCACTATTTTGCACGTTTATTAAACAACACAACATTTAGCACATCCGCTTCACTTACATATTTGCAGGACAATTGTTCACTTGTTAAATCAGGCCAAAGATATCCGTTGACAGCATCTGTGTAAATTTTATAGTTAATCTTTAGGATTTCTCTATTTAGATTCCAAAGCCCTGAATACCCATTATCGGGTTATCGGGGCAAATCCACTCATAGCTTATCCGATCTGCCATTTTCTATTAAGATCGTTGAGTCTGTCATTATCAAGCTGCGCCTCATTTTCATTGCATTTCCAAAAACACTCCACAATCCTTTACTCAAAAGAGAAACCCACCGGCATAGCCGGTGGTTCTTCTTATGCGGCCCAAGGGCCTATCTTACCAGCGGCGCGTCTACGCGCTTGCGGCCTGTTCACTTGCATCCTACTTTTTGCTACCCGTAAACGGGTCTTCAAAATTCAATGTTAATTCCTCACTCATTGCATCTTCTTTTAACTGGTTTTCTATATATCTTTCTATCACTTTCTCTTGTTTCCCCACCGTACTCACATAGTATCCTCTACACCAAAACTGTCTATTCCTATACTTATACTTCATGTTTCCCCATTTCTCATATATCATTAAGCTGCTTTTCCCTTTCAAGAATCCCATAAATCCTGAGATGCTATACTTTGGCGGTATTTCTAACATCATATGTATATGATCTGGACAAGCTTCAGCCGATAATACAGTTACTCCTTTCCATTTACAAAGTTCACGTAGTATTTGTCCTATTTCATATCTTTTCTGTCCATAAAATACCTTCCTCCGATATTTAGTGGCAAATACTACGTGATACTTACAATCCCATTTTGTATGTGCTAAACTATGTTCATATGACATGTTGAAAAGCCTCCTTCTATTAATTAAAACTGCAGTTTACAGGCCGCAATTTTATATTAATACTTAGGAGGCTTTTTTATATCAAAGACTCAACGCTAAAGCTCAACTGAACCCCTGGTCTAACCAGGGGTTTTCTTTTTTTCAAAAAAGCAGCCGATTTCTCGACTGCCTTCTACTCTTGATTTATTATAATCAGCTATTGCTTTATTGAAGCAATTAACCCCAAAATAATATCTTTTGGTAGATAAAATTTTTTGTCCCAATCACCAATGTATGTTGTATCAGTAAAAGAGATAGTATCATCGATATTACATTCATGAACTAATCCACATCGTATAATGTGATATATAATTTGTTCCATATCAACATATCCATTTTGATCTGGCTTTAGTGAATTGTGTGTGATATTGACTTTTATGCGGATATTATCAGCAGAAATTCCCGGAAAGCCATATTCACATATAGTCCTAAAATGTTTTTTCAGAAACTTTTTATAGCGATTGGCATTTTTTTCGTTAGGGTACTCCTGAGCTGCACATGAATCTATTACAATACACACAAGACAAAGCGCTTCATTATATTTCTGGTTATCATATAAAATTTTGGCAGAATCTAAAAAGGATTGAACGCTCATAACAAAAACCTCCCACAAGCAATTTTATATAATTATAACATTGATTCTAATGAAGCAAATTATCTATCAAAGTTTTTTCCTTTTATCTTTCTGATACAATACCCGATGCATGGGGACTTTCTCCTGTAAGGGCAGTTTTTGCATTTTGAGGAATCATAACCACCCGTAAAACGGGTGGTTATGATTCAGAAGTCAAGGCGGAAGGAAATGCGCCCTTCTTTCCATGATACGTCTATGGTTCCGTCAAGGATCTGCACGATATCGGCAGCCATGGAGAGGCCTACGCCGTAGCCTTTGATCTGGCTGCTGTGGGAGATGTCGTGGCGGTAGAAGCGTTCGAAGAATTTCGTGTAGTCTATATCTTTTCCTTCTGCAAAGTCGTTGGAGATTATTATCGCAAAACCTTTTTCTTTTTTCTCTGTCGTGACTTCCACTTGCACGCTTCCTTTTTCGTCGCAGTATTTCACGGCGTTATCCAGAAGGATGCCGAGGATCTGTCCGAAGAGTTTTTCTTCTGACCGGACGTGGACGCCGGGCGGTATATGGGTTTCGAGCGTCTTCCCCCGTTCAGCCGCCACCTGTCGGAAGTCGCCTGCGATGGTTTCCGTGACTTGGGAAATATCCACGTCTTCCAGTTTCATGTTTTCTTTTTCTATTTCCCCGACCCGGGCGAGGGCAACAAGGTCGTTGATAAGGTTCGTCAGGCGTTTCGTCTGTTTGATAATATTCCCTGTCCATTCACTCTTTCCGCTGATGAGTTCGAGCGCTTCCGTATTCGCCGAAATGATCGCCACCGGTGTTTTCAGCTCGTGGCTGGCGTTTGTGATGAACCGTTTCTGGTTTTCCATATTTCTCACGAAGGGCTTGATGGCCTTGCTGGAGAGGAAGGTGATGATGAGGAAGAAGAGGATGATGCAGAAGAGACCGAGCGCCACGGAGTAGCTGAATATGGAAGAGAGGGCGAGGATGTCCCGGGTACAGTCGAAAAAGACGACGAGGGTGTCACCGCTGGCGGTCTGTGTGATTTTATAGTTGTAATAGGCCCTGTCTTTAAGGAAGAAATCTTCCGATTTCCCTGTCTGGAGAACCCGTACAGCGAGGTTGAAGGCTTCTTTGGCGTTGAATGCGGCGATGTGGTTGACGTTAATGACCTTCGCTTCCTTTTTGTTCGCGTCAAAGAGAATGGAGAAATATCTCGCCTGATAGGAGAATTCAGGTGTTTCTTCCGCCCAGTTCCCGAATTCGAAGAGTCCTTTCTCCTGCGGCGCGAGGTCGGATGGGATAGTGCCGCCGTTCTGCGAAATGATGTCGGTGATGGACGATATTTCATGGTGCACCCTGACGTAGAGGGAGCCATTGATCAGTCCGACGGCAAGGACGATGATAGCCACGACGGATGCGGTGGCCATCCATATAAATTTGCGGTGGAGCCTGCGTATCATATCCATAGGAGTACCTTCTGTTTCTGTATGTCAATCAGCGGGAGATGATCTGGAGGCGGAAGTCGCCGTTTTTCTCTCCTGCTATCCGTATATTTCCATGAACGGCCTCGATTTTTTCTCTGAGGTAGGAAATATACATCCAGACGATGCCGATATCCATGTCCGTTTCATCACTCCAGACATAGCGGAAAAGCTCATCGGTAGAAATAGTTTTCCCTTCGTTCATCATAAGGTAGGAAAGGAGCTTCGTTTCCTTGCTCGACAGGCGGACGGAACTGGTGCAGGAAAGTTCTTGCTCCGCCACATCCAGCTCGACATCGCCTTTTTTCAGCTTAGTCGGCGTGAATTCGCCAATGCGCCTTGTCATGGAACGGATGCGGGCGAGCAGTTCCCCCATGGCGAACGGTTTAGCGAGGTAGTCGTCCGCGCCTGCGTCAAGGCCCATGATGCGGTCTTCTACCTCCGATTTGGCGGTCAGCATGATGACCGGCGTCATATCACCGCTGTCACGGATGCGTTTCAGCGCTTCAATACCGTCTATTTTCGGCATCATGATATCGAAAATTATACAACTGTAGGAGTTCTCCCTCGCCTTTTCCGTAGCGGCGAGCCCGTCATAGACGGCGTCCACCTCGTAGCCGAAATGTTTCAGCACCGCCGCAAGGGCATCTGACATAGCCTTTTCGTCTTCTGCTATCAATATTTTCATTCTGTTCCACCTTCTTCACGGATAAGTTTACGAATCGTCTGCATGGAAATATCGCAGGATGCCAGTTCATCGGCACAGCGTTTCAGTTCCTGCTCAATAAGCGGCGCATTCCTGATATGGTGCTTATATTTCATTTCATGCTCCAGACTCGCCCACGAATCCATAGCGATGGTGCGGAGCTGTATTTCCACAAAAAAATGACCCGGATTATCTCCGCGAACGTCCTCATACGGCGCCTCAACCGACAGGATCATATGGTAGCTGCGGTACCCATTTGATTTCACATCCAGTATATAATCCTTTTCTTTCACCACGGTGATTCCCGGCAAGTTTTTAATTCGTGAAATATTTTTGTAAATATCGTCGATAAAGCGGCAAACAACACGGAACCCGATGGCATCCCGCACCTCGCAGAGCGCCGAATAAGGGGTAAGCGGCAATCCCCGCACCTCCAGCTTCGCCTGCATGCTCTTCTCCGATTTCAGCCGGTAACGCAGATGCTCATAAATCAACTCCCCCGAATCATCCTTATGTGCCTTCGCATACCACTCTATGGAAGCCGCCATCATCCGCATGACCGCCTCTAAAGAATCCTTGTACTGTCCATATATATCCATATGATAAACCTCTTTTACATAAGTATGCCTAAATTATAGCACAGGAAAAACGGCCCCTGACAAAAAAGCCTCCTCCACTTCGCCACATATGCCCTGCAACATCAGCCGCGCAACACAAAAAGCCGACCCCCATCAGACGTCAGCCATCAAAAAAACTATGAAATATATAACCTGCCTATACGGCAGATAACCGATCCGCAAAACAGGAATGTATATGACGGATTTTCTAAGCTGCCTATACGGCAGATAACGGACTCACAGATTGAAAAAGTGAATGCGGCGTTTTCTAAGCTGCCTATACGGCAGATAACGCACATGCTGTTTAAGAACATGTGCTTTTTGCTTTCTAAGCTGCCTATACGGCAGATAACCTGTGATATGTTAAAAAAATTAAAATCACTCTTTTCTAAGCTGCCTATACGGCAGATAACTGCGACGCGTGAAATGACGGAGACTATATCCGTTTCTAAGCTGCCTATACGGCAGATAACAAGCTGTATCCGGTCATGAAAATCATGCAAAATTTCTAAGCTGCCTATACGGCAGATAACTAGTTGGAAACAATTACCTGAAACTGGATATCTTTCTAAGCTGCCTATACGGCAGATAACAAAGAGATTACTGCTGCTTTGCTACATGAAGTTTTCTAAGCTGCCTATACGGCAGATAACAGTTGTCCACATATTGACAGTAGGACTATATTTTTCTAAGCTGCCTATACGGCAGATAACAATCTACTGGAGAATCTCCAGATGCAGATCTTTTTCTAAGCTGCCTATACGGCAGATAACTATTGACATTACATCCATCTCTGACAAAATCATTTCTAAGCTGCCTATACGGCAGATAACAAGTACGCATCGTATCCAGGTTCAGAAGACATTTTCTAAGCTGCCTATACGGCAGATAACAAAATTTTGATAAACGTTCTACGTTTGAAAATTTTCTAAGCTGCCTATACGGCAGATAACTGTAAAAAATAAAAAGATATTGCGATACTGTCTGGCCGTATCCTTTTTTCTTTATTTTATCCCAAATTTATCTTCTTTTGCAAACATATAGGTTTTATCGCATTCCCCAGTATCCATAAAAATTTGAGTTAAAATTTACTATTCAATACTTCCTCTATCCTCCGTCATACCTTACCGCTCCTTTCGTCCAGGTATGGCGTTTCAGACGTTTTTATAGTGTCGCTTCGCTCTCTTAATAATGGTTCACTTCCTTTCTTCTGAATAAAAGGGCTCACCCAAACCCTATTCTTACCGGCAGAATTTCTTTTATAAAACCGGTTCGCAATAAATACCTTATGAAGCAAAAGGTAATCAGAAAGCCTCCTTCGCTCCTGCTCTGAATGACATCTTACGGCTTTCCTCTCCACGGGTATAGATCCTTTACATTCGTTCAGGATGACGATTAACATTTCCCTCATTATGACGCCTTATCGTTCCCCTCATCATGACACTCTCTCCTTCAATCGTCATTCTGAATGGAGACAAGAATGCTTTGTGGGAAAGCAGGAAAACGGAAATATGACACGGAGTGAAGAATCTATGACTCGGATGACATCTCTCACGGATTCTTCCGGACACCTTTATCCTACTCCCTTTCAAGTTTATGTATGTAAAAAGGACTCGCATCTCTGCAAGTCCTCTCCCTTTATCAGCAGCTTCCTATCTCGCCTCTGCGTAGCCGTTTCACTATCTTTTGCGCGTCCCTTCGCTCCTTCAAAAGATGTTCTCCGCCTATCCCGGGCAACCCGTCCGGATAGGAAGCCCCGGCACATGAAAAAAGACACCTACATTTGTAAGTGCCTTTTCCTTTATCAGCAGCTTCCTATCCTCCCGGGCCGCTTCCGGCCAAGTACTTTCGGCGTTTGTGAGCTTAACTTCCGTGTTCGGCATGGATACGGGTGATCCTCACAGCTGTCGCCACTGTTTCTCTGAGAGACTGTTCTCTCAAAACCATATAGAAGAAGTCCTGAAGTTATTCGCTTGTCTCGGTGTTTCTAAGTTAAGACCTCGACCTATTAGTTTTATGTCGCTCCAAGCCTTGCGGCTCTTCCACTCATAACCTATCTACCTCATCGTCTGTAAGGGGTCTTACTCATTGCTGATGAGAAGTCTCATCTTGAGGTTGGCTTCACGCTTAGATGCTTTCAGCGTTTATCCTTCCCGGATGCGGCTTTCCAGCCGTGCCACTGGCGTGACAACTGGGACACCGTTGATCCGTCCACTCCGGTCCTCTCGTACTAGGAGCAGCTCCTCTCAAACTTCTTGCGCCCGCGATGGATATGAACCAAACTGTCTCACGACGTTTTGAACCCAGCTCGCGTACCACTTTAATGGGCGAACAGCCCAACCCTTGGGACCTACTCCAGCCCCAGGATGTGATGAGCCGACATCGAGGTGCCAAACCTCCCCGTCGATATGAACTCTTGGGAGAGATTAGCCTGTTATCCCCAGGGTAGCTTTTATCCGTTGAGCGATGGCCTTTCCACTCAGTACCACCGGATCACTAAGCCCGACTTTCGTCTCTGCTCGACTTGTTGGTCTCG